>Ga0209052_1000097_pt1 | contig 41649 bp, 37 predicted proteins | sample WorMetHEROISLAND_2_FD_187409 | JGI IMG/M metagenome (GOLD analysis project Ga0209052, IMG submission 187409) | Marine gutless worms symbiont microbial communities from Max Planck institute for Marine Microbiology, Germany - Olavius sp. 4 HERON... | ecosystem: Host-associated > Annelida >...
GCTCGATGGTATTATCGTGGCTCCGGTGGTAAACTGCATTGATGGCGCGATTTGCGCAACGCCAAGCTCGGGTAGCTGACTCGAGTAGCTGACCCAACCCCGGGTCTCAGCACGATCTCGAATCTTTCAAATATAGGTCGCGAAGTTTTCAAGATAGCGCAGGCACTGCCGGGTTTGTTCATGGGCAGGGCCGCGGAATACCTTTTCCTCTTAAGGAATTTCCAGTCGCGTCGTCTGCGAATTGAGTAACTTCGATGAGTGCGCTGGGGAACCATTGCTCGGGATTGTCTGTGAATGAAGAGCAACGCAACGTTGCGCGGTACCTCATGATGGTAGCTTCGAGTTCGAGCCCGGCGGCTGGGGGTTCGATCGGCACATCCACGCCCGGCGCGACGTCCCGATCGACAGGGCATAGACCTATGGCAGCGACGGAAGCAAATCACTGCACATAAGGTTCGATCATTACCAAGGCCATTTCGGTAATGGCGTATACCAGAAACTGTTCCTCGATGCCGGTACTTACCGACTGAGGGGCAGGGTCCATACCGACAGCCTAGATACCCACAGGGGGGACCTCAAGTGGGTCATACGCTGCTTGCTGTCGCAACCGGAGGAGCTGGGAGAAAGCGAGCGTTTCTTGGGTGCCAACGAGTAGCGAGATTTCAGATTCGAGTTCCAGGTTCCCGAAGCCTGTAGGCTCCAGGAGATTCGCCTTGTCTCAGAGGGGAAGCGCTGGATCACGGGCGATGCCTGGTTCGACCGCATGACCATCCTACCCGATAGGCTGATGGCAGTAAAAGAGGCTGAGTAAAATAGGTAGGTTTGGTATCCGATGCCGGTAATAGTCCAAGTCTACCGAGGCGTACAGCGGCCTGACCTACCCATTACCAGCCAGAGATTTACCGCCATCCCAATCCCTTAGTTTTAAGGCGTCGAAAAAGATACCCTCATATATGGAGCGGGAAACGAGATTCGAACTCGCGACCCCAACCTTGGCAAGGTTGTGCTCTACCAACTGAGCTATTCCCGCGCTGAGGGGTATGAGTTTACGGCCTGGTTCGGGGATGTCAATCCCTCACAAGGCTGCTGACGAAATCCGTGTCTCTCGAAACTCAGAAGCTGTTTGGTTAGAATCTAGGGTGCCTCTTGATTCGAGGCGCCGATCATCTCATAACATAATAATCGGCATCCTGCCCGATGGCGCGTCTCCACCCAACCCCAGTGATTTTCTCGATGATCGATCTGCACTGCTACATGCTTCCCGGTATCGACGACGGTGCCCCGATCTCCACCCTGCCCTGGAGATGGCCCGGATCGCGGTCGGAGACAGCATCGCGATGACCGCCTGTACGCCGCACATCTATCCCGGCTTGTACGACAACATGGGTGCTCGAATCACGCAACAGGCGCAGGCGCTTAGCGTGGTTGATAGTCTAGGTCTACCAGGCCGCACGGCAGCCCAATCTACCTTCTACCAGTTAAATACTACCTTTACCCGGAGAAAAAGGCATTCCACCAGGACGGGGACGAGCTCGCAAGGATTTCATAGGCAGACCGAGTATGCGGATTTTCCGCGAGCTTGAAGAGAAACGAGAACGGCTTGCTCTTGACTAGTGGGTTGGTCTCCAGGACGAAAGACCAATGGAGAATCGCCTTGACGTCTGCATTCCGGCGGAGCCAGTACGCGACTGCCTGCTGCTGGATGCGCGGGTCCCTCCGGCCTCAACCGCAGGGCCATCTTGACCGGGGCATCGGCGCGTGCCTAATCACCTTGGGTAAGAGCAGCCTCGGCCGCGGCAAGAAACGGACGTACATCCGCCATAAAGTTGGCGTTAGCTCGGACCAGAAGGGTGGGCGGCGGCATCCGGATCGTCCTTGCGTAACGCAACGGCTTGTCGCTACGCAGCCCGGTAGACCTGGACTTTCAACCACGCTATCAGTTAAAAATTTACCATCACCCAGCCGTTTAACACATGCAAACACTCGGCAGTCGGCCGGGGTTAAATGTCAACAGGCCCTGAATCGAAGCGGTAAGCTATGGAGAGTCGACGGGTTCCAACCGGGCATAGGACACCACTAACCACTTGGCGCCTACGGCTTTGAATTTGACCTGGATGCGGGCGCTGGTCCCGTTGCCCTCGCTGTCGATGACCGTGCCTTCGCCGAACTTGGGGTGCAGGACTTGTTGGCCGAGCCGGAATCCGCCCGCAGCGGGACCGGATGCGTCTGCTCCCGGCGTGGCGCCCGGTCGCCTAATCCCGCCAGCGCGGACTTCTTCGATCAGTTCCGCCGGAATCTCCTGCAGGAAGCGGGACGCGAAGGGGTAGCTCTCGCTGCCGTGCAGGCGGCGACTCTCGGCGTGGGTAAGATACAGGTGGCGCATGGCTCGGGTCATGCCGACGTAGCACAGGCGCCGCTCTTCCTCCCGATGCTCCGGGTCGTCCGCGGACATGCTGTGGGGAAAGAGCCCCTCTTCCATCCCGGCGATGAAGACGATGGGGAACTCCAGCCCCTTGGCGCTGTGCAGGGTCATGAGCTGCACCTTGTCCTCGAACGGGTCCGCCTGGCTCTCCCCCGCCTCCAGGGCCGCGTGGGACAGGAAGGTGCTGAGGGGGTCACCTTCATCGTCCGCCAGCTCATGGGTGAAGCGGCGGGCGGCGTTGACCAGCTCCTCCAGATTCTCGATCCGGTCTACCCCCCGGCCGTCTTTCGCCTTCTCGTAGTGCACGGGCAGGCCGCTGGCCGCGATGACCTGCGCCGTCAGGTCCGGGAGCGCCATGTCCTGCGTCACTTTCCGCTGGGTGTCGACGAGTGCACGAAACCGGTTGAGCGCCCCCGCGGCGCGGGGGGAGGAAGAGCCCACTGCACCCATGTCCGCGGCGGCCTGCCACAGGGAGCAATAGGCTTCGCGGGCCTGGGTGCGCAGGATGTTTAGGGTCCTGGCGCCGATCCCCCGGGGCGGGGTGTTGACCACGCGCTCGAAGGAGGCGTCGTCCTCCGGGTTGGCCAGCAGCCGCAGATAGGCCAGGGCGTCCTTAATCTCGGCGCGTTCGAAGAAGCGCAGCCCGCCGTAGACCCGGTAGGGGATCCGGGCCTGGATCAGGGCCTCTTCGAACAGCCGGGACTGGGCGGTGGTGCGGTAGAGGATGGCACACTCGGAGCGGCGATGGCCCGCTTCCTGGGTAAATTTACGGATGCTTTCCACCACGAACCGGGCCTCGTCCACCTCGTTGAAGGCGGCATAGCGGCGGATGGGCGCCCCGGCGCTGTCCTCGGTCCAGAGGTTCTTGCCGAGCCGGGTCGGGTTGTTCGCGATCAAAGCGTTGGCGGCGCTCAGGATGTTGCCCGTGGAGCGGTAGTTCTGTTCCAGCCGCACCACCCTGGTCCCCGGATAGTCCCGCTGGAAACTCTGGATGTTCTCGACCTTGGCCCCGCGCCAACCATAGATGGATTGGTCATCGTCGCCGACCAGGAACAGATTTTTCCGGTCACCGGCGAGCAGGCGTAGCCAGGCGTACTGAATGGCGTTGGTATCCTGGAACTCGTCCACTAGGATGTGGGCGAAGCGTTCACGGTAGTGGTGGAGGATGTCCGGGCGGTCGCGCAGCAACTCGTGGGTGCGCAGCAGCAGCTCGGCGAAATCCACCATGCCGCCGCGCTTGCAGGCGTTCTCGTATTCCGCGTAGATATCGAGCATGCGGCCGAGATAGAAATCGTTGCTGCTGTCTATGTGCTGGGGCCGCAGGCCCTCGTCCTTCTGCTTGTTGACAAAGCCCTGACACTGGCGCGGCGGCCAGCGGGCCTCGTTCAGGTCCATGGCCTTGAGGGTACGCCGGATCAAGCGGTACTGATCGTCGGAATCCAGGATCTGGAACTGCTGGGGCAGCTCGGCGTCCTGCCAATGGGCGCGCAGAAACCGGTGGGCCAGGCCGTGGAAGGTGCCCACCCACATCCCTATCACCGGCCCCTGGAGGATCTCCTCGATGCGGGTCCGCATCTCCCGGGCGGCCTTATTGGTGAAGGTGACGGCGAGGATCGTCCAGGGTCGCGCCTGCTCCACCTGCAGCAGCCAGGCGATGCGGCGCACCAAGACCCGGGTCTTGCCGCTCCCGGCCCCCGCGAGCACTAACAGATTGGCAGCCGGTGCGGTGACCGTCTCGCGTTGCGCGTCGTTGAGCTGGTCGAGGATGTGGGAGACGTCCATCCGGGTATTCTACCAGAGCTTAGGATCGGGGCTCGGTTGCATAGGGTGGGCTGTGCCCACCGAAAAGGGGTCAGCAGCGATAATTATAGGTATAAATATTGGTAGAGGTAAGTTTTTAACTGATAACGTGGCTGAGAGTCCAGGTCTACCAGGCCGCACAGCGGCCCAACTTAACTTCTACCAGTTAAGGTCCACCACTACCTAAATTTTTCGTTCAGGTGTACTAGCGATAACATAATAATGAGTAGGGTTTTCACGGAAGATTTAGCTGTAAATGGATGCAAAAAGAGCAAACATGGTCGATCATGGCCGGGCGAGCGCGTATAACTCAGACCGAAAACATGGTCTTGTAACCACCAGGTTGGGAGGTGTGGGCGTGCCCGCGCTTACCACGTCGATTATGGTGAGCCGATTGCAACCGATTGGCGTTGATTCGCGTTCATTTGCGGCAAAGCAAGTACTCCCACGGCAGGAACCGATCCGAGGTTATCGGTTCTTCGGTTTCGCTTTACCGGAAACTCAAGGCTTCTTCTAATGCCCAGCTTCGCTAACAGCGCCTTGCGCCTCCTGCGCCGTTTGCTCGGCGCCCCGACCCGTACCACCGGCCCCTACGCCGGTGAGCTGACCGCTCTCGACGGCAATACCGCGGTGGCCGTGACCGAGGCGGCCATCGCCGAGCTCGCGGCGCTCGGGGCCTCTTTTCCGGCGGCCGCGGCGTGGCGCACCGAGCAGCTGCGTCACGGCCGTAACCTGCTAGGGGATGTCCTGGGTACCCAAGGGGCGGAGGGTTCCCGCGGGGCATTGGCGGAGGCGCTGGGCCTGACCATGGGGGGCATCCGCGCCACGGCCTTTCTGGCCGCTCCCGATCTGAGCGCGGCCCAGGACCTGCTGCGACTCGCGGCCGAGCGCCGCCTGCCCCTGGTGGTCCATCTCGACAACCGGGCCTTGCCCAGCCATGCCGTTGCCACGGGCAGCGGCCACGAGGCCTGCCATCTGGCGGCCGATTCCGGCGCTTTTGTGCTGTTCGCGGCGAATGTCCAAGAGGCGGTGGATCTGACCCTGATTGCCCGCCGGGTCGCGGAGGAGACCCTGACTCCAGGGCTGGTGGTCATGGACGGGGATCAGACCGCCCTGGCTATGCAGGAGGTACGGCTCCCCCCCGCCGAGCTGGTCACCCGTTTCCTCGGGGCGCCGAGCGATTTGATTTCGGCGCCTACCACGACCCAACGGCTTCTGTTCGGCGATCGCCGCCGCCGGGTCCCACGCTGGCACGATCCGGACCACCCAGTGCTCCTGGGGGCCCTGCAACCCCCGGAGATATGGGGCTTGGGCGCGGCGGCGGCCGCTGTTTACTTCGCCGACCAGGTGCATGCGAGCCTGGAGCTGGCGGTCTCCAATTTTCGCCGTGAGACGGGCCGGTCGTGCGAGCCGGTCTCCGCCTTCCGCGCCGAGGACGCCCGCATCCTCCTCCTGGCACAGGGAGCAGCAGTCGAGACCGCCCAGGCGGTTGCCGAACAGCTGCGCAAGACAGAACGACTGCGGATAGGAGTACTGGGCCTGCGCTGTCTGCGTCCCTTTCCGGGTTCCGATCTGCTTGCCCGCCTGGGGGCGGTAAAGCATTTGTTGGTGCTCGAACGGGTGAGCACGCCCCTGGCGGACAACTCGCCCCTGCTACGCGAGCTGCGCGCCCTCTTCGACCGGGGCCTGGACAACGCCAGTCCCGATGCGAATGCTCCGCCGGGTCATCCGGCCCCGCGCGTTCAGAACCGACCCCGCATGCGGTCGATCATCCATGGTCTGGGGGGCTCACCCTTGCGCGGGGCGGATCTGATCCGCTTGTGCCGGGAGGCGGGTGACCTGGAAGGGACTCGAGTCTTTCTCGGGATGGAGTTCACGCCTCGGACCAGCGACTATCCCAAGCGCCAGGTCTTGCTGGACCGGCTGCGTCGTGATTATCCGCACGCCGCCGGATTGGGCCTGCGGGGCCGGGGGCCCACGCCGGACCTGCGCCCGACCGGCGCGCTCACGTTCGCCGTCCACCGCCGCACTGGCCAGTGGGGCGAGGGTCTCGCGACCGAGGCGGCGGGATTCCTGCGCCGGTTCGCGGGCGCTCATCTCCGCAGCCATCCCGCCCTCTTCGCCCAACCCCTGGGGTCCTATTGCATGGACCGCTTTACCCTGAGCGAGAAGGTGCTGCGCGATCCCGGCGCGTCCATGCCCGTCGATCTGGCCTTACTCGCGGTGGACGCTGGCGATACTCGGATCGATCCCCTGGTCGATCTCCGGCCCGACGGCGCCCTGCTCCTGCGGGGACCGGAGCAGGACGGGGCCCTTTGGCAAACCCTGTCCCCAACCCTGCAGCAGAAACTGCGGGATACTGGCAGCGCCCTCTACGCCATCCCGCCATCGGATGCGCCTTCCGAAGACCTGGTGCTGGGGGCCATCTGCGGTCTGCTACTCGACCAGGGCTGGGTTGAGCTGGGCCCGCGCCGCCTGGTCTCGATCCGGGACGCGCAGCTTGCCGACGCGGGCCGGGCGGACGCCCCGGAGCGGGAGGTGTGTATCCGTCAGTTCCAGGCCGGTCTGGACGGCATCCGGCGGATCGATTACCGGGCGCTTCCGGTCTCGGAGTCAGCCCCACGCTCGGAGCAGGCGACCCCGGCCTCGGTACGTCGCTTCGGCGCCAGCGATGACGCCTATGACAGCCTGCCCCGCTTCTGGGACCAGGTGGGGGTTCTGTATCGGGACGGCGCGGCCGCCCAGCTCGCGCCGGACCCCTACATGGCCATCGGGGCCGTACCGCCGCTCCTGTCCGCGTTCCGCGATATGAGCCCGTTGCGCGCGTTCCTGCCCCGCCTGGACCCCGACCTGTGCACGGGCTGCGGGCGCTGCTGGAGCTGGTGCCCCGAAGGCGCCTGGGGCGCGGTCGCGGCCACCCCAAGCCAGGTCCTCGATGCCGCCATTCCGGCGACCAAGGCCGGCGCTCTGCATCCCCTGGCTGGCAAGCTCGCGGAGTGGATCGGCCATAGCTGCAGCGCCGCTGAGGCCAAAGCCGCTACCCTGGGGGGCCTGGTAAGCGCCGCCTACGCCTGGCTCCAGGCCCAGGCGCCCCTGCCCGCGGCGTGTAAGCAGGGTATGGATAGCGCCGTCGCGCGGCTGACCGCCGCGGTCGGCTGCCTACCGGTCGCCGTCACCACCCCTCTCTTCACCAAGCCCACTGACGCCTTACTGTTCTTGGCGCTCAATCCGAACGACTGCAAGGGCTGCGGTATCTGCGTGCACGCCTGCGACACCGGCGCCCTGCAGTCCGTCGCCCAGACCCCCGTGGAGCTGGAGCAGGCCAACCGAATATTCACGGCCTGGGAAAAGCTCCCCGAGACCACCCAGACGATCATCGACCTGGCCGCCGCCGATAAGCGAATCGGTCCCCTGCCGGCGGCCCTGCTCGCCCACCAGGCGGCCCACGCCCTGGTCGGCGGCGACGGGGCGGAGGCCGGCTCCGGCGAACGCCTCGCCCTGCGTCTAGTCCTGAGCCTGGCCGCATCCCACCAAGGGCGTCAGCGCGCCGAATTCATCCGGGAAGTCAAGGAGACCCACCAGGAGATTACGGCCCTGATTCGCTCCCTCCTCGCCGAGGCCCTGCCGGCGGACGACCTGGACGCCCTGGCCCGCGGCCTGGAGACAGTGACCACCCGCCACGCAGAGCTCGGCGCCTTCCTGGGCCAGGCCGAGAGCGCCCTCGAAGGCGCGGTGGATGCCACGCGCCTTCGCCGGCTGGTGGAGCTGGCCCAGGGCCTGGGAGTACTCGCCTGGCGCCTGGAAACCGGCCGCCAGGGCTTCGGCCGCGCCGGCTTAGGGCTGGTGCTGACCCCCGGCGAAGCGGCGAGCTGGGCCGGGGCCTTCCCCCACAATGTGTTCCAGGTCCCGGTCACTCTGGACGCCACCGGGGACGGCGCCCGACTGGCGGCGGGGCTCCTGGAGGGCCAGCTACGGCAGGCCGGCGAAGGCTTCGTCTTGATGCGCCGGGCGCGCCTCGAGCTCGACAGGCCCATGGACGCGGCGCGGGGCTGGTCCAACCTCGCCGCCCTGAGTTGGCGTGAGCTGACCCCCCAGGAAAGGGAGCGTTGTCCGGGTATGCTCCTAGTGGGCAGCAGCCAGGTGCTGGCGGGCGTGGGCCTGTCCCAGGTCGCCGCCCTGCTGGGCGGTGATCTGCCCTTGAAAATCCTGGTGCTGGCAAACCTGGACCTAGGCCTCTCCGCCCCGGCCCCGATCCCGGACGCTGCCACAGACCTGGGTCTGCTGGCGCTGGCCCGGCGGGATGCCTGCATCGCCCAGATCTCCCTCGGCGCGCCCACCCACTTTTTGGAGAGTCTGACCGCCGGGCTCGCGTTCGCCGGTCCCGCCCTCCTGCACGTCCACGCCCCCAGCCCCGGCCGCCACGGGTTCCCTACCGACCAGACCCTGGAGCAGGCGCGCCTGGCCCTGGCCACCCGGACCTTCCCCCTGTTCCGCTACGACCCCAGGGCCGATGGCGTCTTCGGGACCCGGATCGACCTAGGGGCCAACCCGGAACCCCTGGCCACCTGGGAGCGCGGACATCCCAGCCACTCCGCGGGCGGGACGCCCAGGTTCCCGGAGGACGAAGCCATGACGCCGGCCCACTGGGCGCTGGGCGAGGCCCGGTTCCGCCACTGGTTTGAGCCCCTGGCAGAGGACGCTGCCGCCCCCCTGCCCCTGGACGCCTACCTGGAGTTGCTGGAACGCGACCGCCGGGGCCGGACACCCTACGTGTCCCAGCAGGAGGTACAGTTACACCGCGACCCGGTGCGCTATCGGGTCGCTCCGGAGCTGGTCGCGGTCTGCCGGGAACGCCGCGACGCCTGGTGCCTGCTGCAGGAACTCGCCGGCCTGGTGACCCCCTTCACCGAGCGCGTCCGCCGCGAGGCCGAAGAGCAGACAGCCGCCGAGCGGCAGGCCGAGCTCGCGGCCCAGGCCGCGGCCTATGAGCAAAAGCTTGCCGATCTGCGCTGGTCGCTGCGCCAAGAACTCCGCGGCGATATCCGCGAACGCTTGATGGACCTGGCCGGATACCATCACCACGCCGGCGCGGAGCAACCACAATGATGACGCCGACACTACACCTGCGACGCGGCTTTGCCCATGGAGTCCACCCCCACGAGCACAAAAATCTGACCGCGGACCTGCCGACCCAACGCATGCCCTTCGTGGGCCGCTATGTGCTGCCCCTGAACCAACACCTGGGGGTACCCGCCAAGCCCGTGGTGACCCCTGGTCAGCGGGTGTGCCGCGGTCAGCGCATCGCCGCGCCCGGCGCCTTCGTGTCCACCAGTCTACACAGCCCGGTCACCGGCTGGGTGCGGACCATCGGCCACCATCGCTATCCCGGTGGACAGTTCAGCAAAGCCATCGAGATCGAGGCCGACCCCTACGCCACCCAACGCCTGGACGGAGAACCCCCGCCTGACTGGCGCGCCCTGTCCCCGGACGACTTCGTAGCGGCGCTGCAGGACTCAGGGATCGTCGGCCTGGGCGGGGCCGCCCTACCCGCCCATGTCAAGTATTCCCTGCGAGAAGGGATCAAGATCGAGTACCTGATCGCCAACGGCGCCGAGTGCGAACCCTATCTCACCAACGACCACCGGGTCATGGTCGAGCGCCCGGACCGCCTGCTGCGAGGCATCGAGATCCTCCGCACTAGGCTGGGCGCCACCGAGACCATCATCGGCATCGAACGCAACAAACCCGACGCCATCGCCACCCTGAACCGACAGCTCTGGCCCAACCAGCCGGTGCGCGTGGTCCCCCTGCGGGTCAAATATCCCCAGGGCGACTCTAAGATGATGATCAAATCCTTGCTTGGGATCGAAGTCCCGGCGGGGCTGCACGCGGCGGACCTTGGCATCATCATGAACAACGTCAGCACTATCGCCGCCATCGCGGACTGGTTCGACACCGGCATGCCCTACATCGACAGCATGGTGACCGTCTCGGGTCCCGGCATTGAACGACCCTCCAATTTAATCGTACCCCTGGGCACACCGGTACGCGAAGTGCTGCGCTACTGCGGGGGCCTGAGCGACGACACCCGCGAAGTCATCATGGGTGGTCCCATGATGGGCACCCCCATCGCTAGCCTGGACGCCCCCATCATCAAAAGCAGCTCCGGGATCCTGGCCTTCACCGCCGGCGAAACGGCACGGCCCAAGGAATACCCTTGCATCCGCTGTGGGCGTTGCCTGGAGGCCTGCCCCTACTTCCTCAACCCCTCCCGACTGGCCCGGCTGGCAAAATCCCGGATGTACGAAGAGATGAAACGCATCCAGATCATGGAATGCGTCGAATGCGGTTCCTGCACCTACGCCTGCCCCTCGGGGATCCCCATCGTGCAGCTAATCCGCACCGCCAAGCGCACGCTTCGCAGTCACAAATAAGGTTGCATTGTAGGTTCGGCATGGCATTGTAACCCGTAGTTGGGGTGATGCCTGCGAACCCCAGCGAATCGCCCATTATGCGGTGTCTGTGGGCAACAACAATTAGGAGGAAATATGCCAAAGATATACGAGTACTTAGGTGTCGGGTCCCGGATGATTACGTGAAACGGTAGTGGTAAATTATTAACTAATAGCGTAGTTGATAGTTCAGGTCTACCGGACCGTACAGCAGCCTAATCTACCTTACTACCAGTTGAAGACCATCACTACCAACTTTCCTTAAGCAAGCCAATGTCCGAAATCGATTTCAAGGTAGTTATCCCAGCCCGCTACGGCGCCAGTCGTCTTCCCGGCAAGCCGCTGCTCGAGATCGCCGAGGCCCCCCTGATCCGGCACGTCTACGAACGGGCCCGGGAGTGCGCCGCCAACGAGATTGTGATCGCCACAGACGATGTGCGCATCGCCGAGGTTTGTACCACGTTTGGCGCCGATGTGGCCCTGACCAGGACCGATCATCGTAGCGGTACGGACCGCATCGCCGAGGTCGCCACGACCCGTGGTTGGCCGCGGGACAGTATCCTGGTCAACCTTCAGGGTGACGAGCCCTGCATGCCGCCGGCCCTTATCGATCAGGTGGCGCGCGATCTGGCGGACCACGGCTCGATCGGTATGGCGACCCTTGCCTATCCGATCCGCGATGCGCGGACCCTCTTCGATCCGCACACGGTCAAGGTGGTCACGGATGCGGATGGTTACGCGCTCTACTTCTCGCGCGCCCCCATCCCCCAATATCGGGACAAGTCCCCCGAGGTGCACGAACCCTTGCCCCAAGGCGTTCGGTTTCTGCGCCACATCGGCCTGTATGCCTATCGACTCGCCTTTCTCACGCGCTTTGTCGGCTGGCGGCCCGCCCCCCTGGAGCTGGCGGAATCCCTGGAACAGCTGCGAGTACTCTGGCACGGTGAAGCGATCCACCTGACCCAAGCCCTGGAGGAACCGGGCCCGGGCGTCGATACCCCGGAAGACGTGGAGCGGATGATCCGGTTTTTAGAGACGGCCGGCGAATGATGAGTAGTGATAAATTTTGGTAGCGGTGGTCTTTAGCTAGTAGAAGGTAGGTTGGGTCGCTACGCAGCCTGGTAGACATGGACTCTCAACCACGTTATCAGTTATAAACTCACCACTACCTCCCGTCAATGGGGCGGCAGGGCGGCAGGCAATCCCTCTCCCGGTGGGCGACCGGTCCGGTCGCCCCTACGCGGCTTTTGCGACACTAGGGGCGCCTGCCTATCGGCAGACAGGGGGCGGGGCAGGCAGCAAATCGCATCTTTCGCGATCAATGCGGTTCGTTCCCTGCCACACCAATGACTCGGTTCCCTGTCTGCCTGTGCATCCCTGCACCTGTCTGCGTGCGGGCACGCACGGGCAGGCGCAGACAGGCACTCACCACGTCTTACCCTGATACACCGGGTTTCGGTGGTTCGCTTGACAGTCGATCCGTTACAACCTGGCCGCGTCTCGCAGCTCGGCGGCCTTGTCGGTTCGCTCCCAGGTGAACTCGGGCTCCTCGCGTCCGAAGTGCCCGTAGGCGGCGGTCTTACGGTAAATGGGTCGGAGCAGATCGAGCATCTGGATAATATTGTAAGGACGCAGGTCGAAGTGCTCGCGCACCAGCTCCGCAATCCGGTCCTCGGGCAGCTTGGCGGTGCCGAAGGTCTCGATAGTGATGGAGGTAGGCTCAGCCACACCGATGGCGTAGGAGATCTGGATCTCGCAGCGTTCGGCGAGTCCGGCGGCGACGATATTTTTGGCTACATAGCGTCCGGCGTAGGCGGCGGAGCGATCGACCTTCGAGGGGTCCTTGCCGGAGAAGGCCCCACCGCCGTGGCGGGCCGAGCCGCCGTAGGTGTCGACGATGATCTTGCGTCCGGTCAGGCCGCAGTCACCTACCGGGCCGCCGATGACGAAGCTTCCCGTAGGATTGATGTGGAATTTGGTGTCGCCGTGGAGCCACGCCTCGGGTAGCACGGGCAGGATGATGTTCTCCATCACCGCCTCGCGCAGATGCTGGTAGTTCACGTCCGGGTCATGCTGGATGGAGAGTACCACCGCATCCACGGCTAAGACCTTGCCGTCCCGGTAGCGCAGGGTTACCTGGCTCTTGGCGTCGGGTCGCAGCCAGGGCAGCACGTGGGAGCGGCGCATCTCCGACTGGCGTTGCACCAGACGGTGGGCATAGGTGATGGGCGCGGGCATGAGCACGTCCGTCTCATCGGTGGCATAACCGAACATCAGCCCCTGGTCGCCGGCGCCCTGTTCTTCGGGGATGCTGCGATCTACACCCATTGCGATGTCCCCCGACTGTTTGCCGATGAGGGACATAACGGCGCAGGTCGAGCCATCGAAACCCACGTCCGAGCTATTGTAGCCGATGTCCGTCACCACCCGTCGGACCAGCTCGTCCAGGTCTATCCATGCATCGGTGGTGATTTCGCCGCCGACGACGACGGCCCCGGTCTTGACCATGGTCTCGCAAGCGACGCGTGCCTGCTCGGGACGTGAGTCCTGGGTCAGGATGGCGTCCAACAGGGCGTCGGAAATCTGATCCGCCACCTTATCGGGATGCCCTTCAGAGACGGATTCGGAAGTGAAGATGAAATCTCTTGCCATCGCTAACCTGCCCATTGTCTTGGTTTAGATTGTCCGGGGTCGGAGCCCGGCTCGACTCGGTGTCCGTTTACGGTCTCCAGAACCGATAAATGACAAGGTCTAGATAACTTTAGCACTTCCGAAGCCAAATCCAGATAAATTATACACTATATTTATGTGCGATTTACCGGCCTCGAAAATCGCCAAGTTGAGTGATGTAAGCCATCCGACGATCAATCAGTTGTTATTCAAACTACGGACCAGAATCGCCCAGCTTTGTGACGCGTCATCGCCCTTCTCCGGCGAGGTTGAAGTCGATGAATCCTATTTCAGCGGGCGCCGTGTTCGTGGGAAGAAAGGGCGCGGGGCCGGGGGTAAAACGATTATCTTCGGGATTTTAGAACGCCACGGGAAGGGCTACACGGAAATCGTCCCGAACGCCGCTAAGAAGGCGCTACAGGCCGAGATCCGGGCCAGGTGGTCTTGACTGCATCATCCACTCGGATGGCGGGAGGGGCTACGATGGGCTGGTGGATGGGGTACAAAAAGCATTTCCGTGTGAATCATGGTCACATGAATTTGCCCGTGGTAATTGCCCTATCAATGGCATTGAACCATTCTGGTCATATGCTAAACGAAGGCTTGCAAAATCCAATGGTGTTCCATGAAAAACTTTTCATCTACACCTGAAAGAATGTGAATTTAGATTCAATCATCGAGAGGAAAATTTCTATGATGAAATATTTACTCTGCTGAGAGAAAACCCTCTCTTCAAAGTTATCTAGACTCAATGATAATCCGCGGTATCGGTTTTTCCTAGTGATTCACAGCGAGCGCGTATGTTTTCCCCCGAAAACATGCTCCTCCTTTCACGGATCTTTACTGAGTCTCCACGGCAAAGTAAACGAAGACCTGATTGAAGACCGGATCTGCTGCGAGTGCCGACTGTAACCTGTCCCGGATATCTTCCGCACGGGAACCCGCCCCGGCACACACACTGAGCGGAAAGTACACCTCTGCATCGATACGCCCGTTCAGATAGTGCAGGACGGTGCGTCGGCATTCCGCAACCTCGGGCACCCCTTTCCAGAGTTGCCCGAGTCGGGCCAGGGCCTCGGCACGCGTGAGCAACGCGGTCGAGATCGGCTCCCTTTCGTCGTCCTCCGGATCGATATGGACCGTAACATCGGTAATCTCGTCGATTTGTGACTTGAGCCGTTCCTCCACCAGCAGGGCGATCATGTGACCTTCCGAAACGCTCACCCGGGGGTCAACCAGGACGTGGACATCCATCGAGGCCTGACAGCCGTGTTTTCTCGTCCGCAGCATATGGATGCCTCTTACGTCGCAGACCGAACCGATGGTTTTCTCGATCGCGGCGAGGTGCTCCGCTTCCAATCCGGTATCCACCAGTTCCCGAATCGACTGGTAGCCGAGCTTCCCGGCAATATGGGCGATCATCACGGTGATGACGATCGCTGCAACCGCATCTAGATACGGCAAACTGATCAGGGTACCGCCGACGCCCACCAGAACCACGGCCGACGAAACGGCATCGGAACGATGATGCCAGGCATTGGCGCGCAACATGTCCGAGCGCACGCGTCGTGCGTAACCGAGTGTCCACCGGCAGAGCCACTCCTTGGCCATGATAGATACCAGGATCACGGCCAATACCGGCGGCTGTGGCCGTAAAAGTTGGTCGGGAGCAAACAGGCGTTTACCGGCGTCCCAGCCGATGCCGACGGCGATTATCAGCAGCAGGATACCCAGGGCTAGGGCCGCCAGCGGTTCATATCGTCCGTGCCCGTAAGGATGCTCCAGGTCCGGGTCTTGGGCAGCCTGATGCCCTGCGTACAAGACCAATACATCGGATAACAGATCGGAGAGGGAATGGATACCATCCGCAACCAGGGCCTGCGAGTGCCACAGCACCCCCACGCCGACTTTGAGCACTGACAGGCCCAGGTCGACCACGCCGCCGACCACGGCGGTCTTCGCGATGGCTCCGGCACGTTGTCTTTGCAGCTGCCCGGACAAGGTCCGCTACTCGCATTTACCGCCGACGCGTATGACCACGAAATGCTCGCCATCCTTGCTGTCGGTACGGAGGACGGTATGGCTGTTGATGCGACACCAGGCGGGTATATCGTGCAGCGCCCCGGGATCCGTGCAGATCGCTTCCAGCCGGGTCCCCGGAGCCAGGTCCGCGATCCGATCCTGAACCCTGATGACCGGGAGTGGGCACAAGAGCCGCCGGCAATCCACGACCACCCTGTTTACAGCATCCACTCCCTGGGAATCTCCTGGGGGGTAAAGGGACGGACCTCGAGCACGCGCGGAGGACCGGCAAGGCCCCTGACCTCGACGCGGACGGACTCGCAGTCGCGTCCCTGACCATAGCGTGCCACCAGACGCGCCGCCAACTCGATATCACGATCCGTCACCACGCCATCGATCAGGGCCTCGGGTCCACCGTGGCTGAGCGTCCTGATGCTGACAAAACGCTTACGGAACCCGGCCAGGAAGCGCCCTTCGCCTTCCTCGCGTGCAATGATGACCTTGAAGCCGGGGCGTGGCCGGAGATGGCGCCCCACCTTCAGGAGCATGATATCGTCTAGATCATAAGCCCGATCACCGCGACTATTCCACAGGTCCGTCAGCTTCGCGGAGTATTGGGAGTCGGTTAAAAAGCAGCAACCGCCGGCCGGTTGGGCATAGTCGTCGAGCCCATACGCCTTCGCCAATGCCATCTGCGGCTTTCTGCTGCGCCCGCAGAAATCGAACAGGCGTTCACGCGCTACCCAGCCCTCTCGTTCCGGCAGGGTCGGCGGCAGGCGCTTAGCGCATAAGGGCCGCAGCAGTAAATCACCGGCCCCCGAGTCATCCTGCACGATTGGCAACGTGTCCTGGCGCTGAGATTTGGGCCGTTGCCCCACAACCTCACCGGTGACGATAAAATCGAATCCATGTTCGCGCATCCACTCGTGGGCTCGCCGCACCATGAAGATCTTACAGTCCAAGCACGGATTGAGATTGGACCCGTACCCGTACCTCGGGTTCAGGATCACATCACGGTACTCTTCGACGACATCGACGAAATGCAATTTCACACCCAAGCGCTCGGCCACCCAAAGTGCATTGTTGCGTTTGGGCTTGGCATGCTTACGGATAGCGTGCGTGTGACCCTCCACACAGAAGCCGGTGAAGAAATTCAGGCCCTCTACGTGAATACCCTGGTCCTGAACGACGTGCACGGCGAGCATGGAGTCGAGCCCCCCGGAGACCAGAGCGACCGCTTTGCGTTCAATCATCGCAGCTATTCAGATACAAAATATTGTGCACTGGAAGAAAAAACGGTAGTGATAAATTTCTAACTGATATCGTGGTTGATAGTCCAGGTCTACCGGGCCGCACAGCGGCCCAACCTAACCTTCTACCAGTCAAAGACTATCACTACCCCAGAATCTTCTAGCAAGTCTATAGCGCCAAAGATCAAACCCAACGACTGCACTAAGGCTACGCAAGACTTTCGGACATCTAGTGGATGTTCGAAGTCTACATACTGAAGAGTCTCTCGTTTAGTTGTTCTCTAATCACCTTCAATGCAATCTGCGTTTGATAATATTCTGGCGGCAAACACATCATTTCCAACAACGGTTACACAGACATCACATTTAGGCGACAGACTCTCTTGAATAATAATCGGAGCAGCGCTGGGGTCAGCTTTACGAAGTTCATCGTCTGGGATAACGGTCGTGTATGTAAATAGACAATCTAATCCTTTTCGAAAAGGCTCGGTATCGAGAGATTTGATCACAACTCGGCCACTGTTCGTTCTGGAGTAAAACTGGAATCATTGGTGATGATGGTATTTGGCACCTTAAACCCGACCTGGGTTGCGGCGCGAAGTTGATATGGTTTGCATTCTGCAAGATTAGGTTGCTTGGGGCCAATTTATCCACTTCGCCTGATCGAATAGCGATAACGACCCTCCAAAAGCAGATCACTGCGAAAGGGCCAATACTATCGACCCTGGCGCTGCGATGGTACCTGGGAGAAGATCCACGATGCCTTGCGTGAGCAGGTACGCCAACACGCGGACCGAACCGCGCAGCCCAGTACCGGGATCATTAGACGGTCAGACGGTCAAGATCACGGAAAAGGGGGCTTTGTGGGTATGACGCCGGCAAAAAGATCGAGGGGCGTAAGCGACACATTGCTAGTCGATACCTTAGGCCCCCTCCTGGTGGTCGTCGTTCATGTCGGCAACCTTCAAGACCGCGATGGCGCGCTGTCCGTTCTTGCTCGGGCCCAAGATAACTTTCCGACGCTGCGACTGATTTGGGCCGATGGTGGTTATGCTGGTCAACTGGTGCAATTGGCAGCGGGCTTGTTTTCCTGGGTCTTGGAAACCGTCAAGCGCAATGACAACGCCCGGGGCTTTGTGTTACTCCCCCGGCGATGGGTCGTTGAACGGACTTTCGCCTGGCTTGGGAGATACCGACGCTTGAGCAAGGATTACGAACTCCTCGCGGAATCGAGTGAAGCCATGGTCTATATGGCCATGATTCAGCTTATGTTGCGACGCTTAAGGTTGAGAGGTAACTTTTCGTACACCTTCTTAAGGAAAACAGGTTGCCTAAAATACACTGCGCGAAGCGTTTCTATATTTCTGATGAACATAGCCATAACGTATGGTCTCGAATATCCAGAGATACTGAGAGATCCGGCAGTTGCTCTCTGTTTAGGTGGAAATAGGGTACCTCACGTCTCTCGAACCCAAGAGCTACTATATCCGGAGAAAAGTCGTAGATACTAGTGAATACCAAAACGTCCGGTTTCATTCTCCTTTTTGGCCTTCTCCAGTTTCCTGATCACTCTCCTTCGTAGCTTGCCCAGACTGGAATTCCGACCATGACACTAAAGACACGTCATCCTTCGTCCAGTATACTCTCTATATGTCGTGGTGAGCAATACTAGGCAATTCTGGTGCTTCCCGGTGAAGCCGGCATGTCGCGTGTGTAATTTAGTGGATGTGGCATTGGTATATGCCTCTTTTCAGAACTCTAACTGTTGGGGTTCGCAAGCTCACTCTGACCTACGGGTTACAATGCCATGCCAAATCTACAATGCAATCTAATTTGTGACTGCGGAGCGTGCGCTTGGCGGTACGGATCAACTGCACGATAGGTATCCCTGAGGGGCAGGCGTAGGTGCAGGAGTCACATTCAACGCATTCCATGATCTGGATGCGTTTCATCTCTTCGTACATCCGGGATTTTGCCAGCCGGGCCAGTCGGGAGGGGTTGAGGAAGTAGGAGCAGGCCTCCAGGCAGCGTCCGCAACGGATGCAGGGGTATTCCCGGGGCCGCACTGTTTCAGTAGCGGTGAAAGCGGAGGATCCCGGAGCTGCTTTTGATGATGGGGGGCGTCCAGGCTGGCGATGGGGGGGCCCCATCATGGGGCCACCTAATGATAACTTCTTTAATTGGGTGTCGTCGCTCAGGCCCCCGCAGTAGCGCAGCACTTCCCGCACCGGCGTGCCCAGGGGTACGATCAGCTTGGAGGGTTGCTCGATGCCGGGACCCGAGACGGTCACAATGCCATCGATGTAGGGCATGCCGGTGTCGAACCAGTCCGCGATGGCGGCGATGGTGCCGCCGTTGTTCATGATGATGCCGAGATCCGTCGCGTGCAGGTCCGTCAGGACCTCGATACCGAAACAGGGACTTTGATCATACTTCGGCCCCCTTCCACTTTGTCTGTCCGGCATTCATGCTTCCAATACATAATGGAAGAGCTGAAGTTCGAGTGGGATCAGGCGGAAGAAATGGCCAACGTGAAAAAACATGGCGTTTCCTTCTGCGGAAGCGCATACTGTGCTTTTATGGCGAAAAAGCGATTTTTTCGATCCTGACCATTCGGAAGACTAAGATCGTTGGTGGTAGTAAATTTTCAACTGATAGCGTGGTTGATGGTCCGGGTCTACCGGGTTGCGTAGCGGCCCAACTTACCTTCTACCAGTTAAATACCACCACTACCGACAATCGTTTTACCCCCGGCCCCGCGCCCTTTCTTCCCACGAACACGGCACACGCCGAAATTAGGAGTCATCGATTTCAACCTCGCCGGAAAGGGCGATGAGGCATCACAAAGCTGGGCGATTCGGGTTCGTAGTTTGAATAACAATCGATTGATCATCGGACGGCTTACATCACTCAACTCGGCGGTTTTCGAGGCCGGTAAATCGTGCGCAAAATAGGGTACTCTGGATTTGGCTTTGGAGATGCGTGAATGCCTGAAATACCTGTTTTCCCTTGTATAACATATACCTTAAAGCATGTCGTTGCAGTGCTTATTTAAAGTTATCTAGCCCCTGTAAATTGGGTATTAATGATTGTTTACAACTTCAATCCAAAGAATTTTTGGTCATGATTCTCGAAAAGAAAGTACATGCTTGCAGCAAATATCATAGTAAAGCGGTATCAAAAACGGCAAGAATGCGTGTGGGAACCAGCAATTTAGTAAAACCTGTGGTGCCTATGGCGTACTTGAGCCTCATGATCGCTACACGGATGAAGAGTAATAGAGCGACTAGGTAGGTAGTGGTCTTTAGACTAATAATTAGGGAACTGCTGTGCGGCCCGGTAGACCTGGACTATCAACCAAGTTATCGGTTAAAAACTTGCCACTACCCGCTTCTACTCTTCAATTTCCGTTTTTTTATTGCTGGTCTAGTAAAAGTTATGTTTTAGTCCAAGGGCTTTAGTGTTTTTTGGCTATGAAACAAAAGAAGCACGCGACACATGCGATTTACGATCTGAAGGTTCATCTGGTATGAATCACGAAGTATCGCTATTTAAGGTTCTGACTAAGGATGTAGGGAAAGAGTACGGACATTGGTTCGACAGACCTGCGCTGCTAACGATATAGAGATCATCCAGCGAGTAGTGGGCAAGGACCATGTACCTCTCTACATCTCTTTCCGCCCAGGTTGTCGGTTAGTGAAATCATGAAGGTGGTGGTGGTCTTTAACTGGTAGTAAGGTAAGTTGGGTTGCTACGCAACCCGGTAGACCTGGACGATCAATTATGCTATCAGTTAAAAATTTACCATCACCGGTTCTCTATCCTTCTCGGCCTGAGCTTGAAATCACGTATCCTTGTCGTTTGCCACTGTTTTCTGAGGAAGCGAAATAGTTGTCCGAATCATTTCGGCCAGAAAGGCGGACTAGAGAAGAAGAGCGGGATTATTGGAGGCAAATGAAGATGAGAGAACACCACGATTTATCCAAAGATAATTAAGGATGCAAAAATCCTTTTACCGAATACCTGGAGAGGCCCGTTACCATGCGGTTGGATCGCGATTTGTACCTCCGTGATTGCGCCCGTCAACACCGCAAGTTGGATATGGAATGCTCTTCTTAGAGGCTACCTGAAAATATAAGTGCCAGATTCCGAGTAATTGTCTACTAATGCAGACATTCGAAAAGATAGTAGTCATGCTAGCCCTAAACTTTCTAAAATCACGGATAGTGATTATTTTTAACTGACGGCGATGATTGATCGTCCAGTCTACCGGGCTGCACAGCAGCCCAATTTGCCTTCTGCCATTTAAATACCATCACTACCAAGTTATCTAGACCCTGATATACCCGTTGCACGTGAATATTTCGCTGCGATGCACGCCCTCGCACCCGATAGCGGCGTTGTGACTCGTCGCCCTTGCTCTCGGGCACGATTGACGCACCTCACTTACCAAGCTATTCACGTGCAGCGGGTATAGTTCGGACTGCCTACGGACGCAGTGTGCTTCCGTGCATCCATCGTGCTCTTAAGGGCCTCATTGCCAAGATTGTAATCTTCAGAAGCTGTCTGGTTAAAAGCAATTCTGAATTATTCGGCGCTGCCCGAGAAGGCGTCGTGTTGGGTCAGGGCGCGTTCGAAGGTATTTGTATTCTTTGGGATCAGGCAGCGTGCCCTGGCCCGACAACCGGGCGGTGAGGAATCCACGTCATCCATGGACGGAAAAATCATGTGATCTTCCGCGACCGATTTGCGTTCATTGGCGTTCATTTGCAGCAAAAAATCCGGTCCCCCAAACCGCGTCGAATCATTCAGGATTGCTGATGGAAGCATTTCTGCGCCGGGCGGTAGCGCAGGGAATGCTGAGGGCAGTGGATCTCCATTTCGCGCACCGGATGGAGGTCCTAGCCGGCGGCGATGCCCCCGAGCTCTTGTTGGCCGCGGCCTTGGTCAGCCACCGGGTAGGGGAGGGTGATGTCTGCCTGGACCTGGCGCAATGCCGGAAGCTTCCTCTGCTGCAAGGCGATGGAAGCACGGACGGGCTGCGGGTACCGGCTCCGGGGATCTGGATCAATACTCTAAATACCCGATCCGTGGTCGGTAGGCCCGGCGGGCGTGCCCCACTCATTCTCGACCGGTGCGGCAGGCTCTATCTCGGACGCTACTGGTGGTTCGAACGGCAGGTGGCGGATGCCTTGCGCGCCCGCGTCCATTCCCCCCCGCCAGCGGTGGACCTTGATCGGCTGCGGGCAGGGATCAGGCGCCTGTTCCCCGACACCGGCGGCATCGACTGGCAGCGGGTCGCCGCCGCGGTGGCGGTACTGCGACAGCTGTGCCTGATCTCCGGCGGACCGGGTACGGGCAAGACCCACACCGTGACCGCGATCCTCGCCCTGCTGGCGGAGCAGGCAGAGGGTGGTGTACCCTTGCGCATGGCTCTGGCCGCCCCCACCGGCAAGGCGGCGGCCCGGCTCTCGGAGTCCATCCGCACCGTCAAGGCGGGGTTGGCGGTAACCAGGCAGACCTCGGATTGCATCCCCGAGGCAGCCGTTACCTTGCACCGCTTGCTCGGTTATCGCCCGGGGCGCGCCACTCTGCGCCATGGCGCGGGCAACCCCCTGCACCTAGAGGTCCTGGTGGTCGATGAGGCCTCGATGGTGGATCTGCCCTTGATGGCCCGCCTGCTGGCCGCGCTGCCGGACCGCGCCCGCCTGATTCTGCTGGGGGACAAGGGCCAACTGGCCTCGGTGGAGGCGGGCAGGGTGCTCGGCGACCTTTGTGGGCGGGATCGGCCCCCCGGCTACTCACCGAGACTGTGCGCGGAGATCGCGGCGGTGGCCGGTGACCGACCGGCGCCCGCTACTGCGCCCGGTCCCGACCTGGGCGACCGGATCCTGGTGTTGCGCAAGAGCCGGCGCTTTGACAAGGACAGTGGCATCGGCGCTTTGGCCGAAGCCGTGAACCGGGGCGATGCAGATGCGGGCCTGCAAATCCTGGCCGACGACCGTTATCCGGACGTTGGTCTGGAGACGCCGCAGCCGCGGGTCCTCGCCGATCTGATCCAGCGGCGGTTGGTGCCTGTCTTGCGGCGGGTACTAACGGGCCTGGACCCGCGGGCGGCACTGCTGACACTGGACCGGGTCCGGATCCTGTGCGCCTTGCGCTCGGGACCCCAGGGGGTCGACCGCCTCAACGAACGCCTGGCCCAGGCTCTGGAGGCTGCGGGCCTGATCCGGCGCGACGGCGAGTTCTATGCCGGTCGTCCGATCATGCTCACCGCCAACGACCATGCCCTGCAGCTTTACAACGGCGATGTGGGTCTGGTCCTGCCCGACCCGGAGAGCGGCGGCGCCTTGCGGGTGTCTTTCGCCACCGCCGAGGGCGTCCGGCGCATCCTGCCAGCGCGCCTGCCCGCCCACGAGACCGTCTATGCCATGACGGTCCATAAGAGTCAGGGCTCCGAGTTCGACGAGGTACTGCTGGTGTTGCCCGAGATCGAAAACCGGACCATCACCCGGGAACTCATCTATACGGGCATCACCCGGGCCAGAAGACGGGTCCGGCTGCTCGCCACCGAGGAATGCCTGCGTGCGGCGATTGCCCGCCCGCTGATCCGCGCCAGCGGGCTTTACGATGCGCTGTGGACAGAGCCCAACACGGACGATCCAGAGCCGGGCCCCTGAAGCTCCGGTGGCGGCTCGAAAGCGAGGTCCGCGCGGCCTGCCTGCGTTGACCTCGCATCAAGTACAGGTTGGATCAGGTGTGCTGCCCGATCCCGAAGGACACAAACACCATCGAACGTGCCCTGGCCCGACACGACACCTACCAACGCTTGGGCTCGAACTCGGGCCGGTTTTTGATCTCCATGAGCTCATCGCCCCCCGCCAGCACCAGAAAGCCTTGTCGCTTCGCATAGGTGAGCACGCTCTTTTCCACGCTGAGGCTGGCGAGGATTCCCACCGGGGGTAGGGCTTCGTGCTCGGGAAAGAAGGTTCGGAACTTGGCGATGTCGGCCACGAAGCCGTCCACGTCGGTGATGCGCAGGGTCACCTTGGTGCTGTTGAGGCAGTCGCAATCGCGGAGTTACCATCAGGGCGTCGAATTCCTTCTCGCGCCTGTCGGGCAAACGGCGCTTGAGCCGGGCCATCAGGTCATAGGCGGGCTCGTTCAGGCGTTCCTCGACAATCCGGGGGGCAGACTCGGGGCGACCAGATCTTCGACCTGAGTGCCCACCTTGCTGGAAAGCTCCCCCACTTCCTGTTCATCTCCCGAAGCTACCGACGTGCCTCGCCTTTGAAGTCATGCATTTCGTCCTTGAAATCGCTTATTTCACCCTTAAGAATACGCGTATCTCATCCTTAAGAACAGGCGCAGCTCGGCTTCCGTTTGCCGTTGCGAGTTATAGAGCTTGCGGAACTCGGTGCCGACGCTCCTGATGAAATCCTGCACGGTCTGTTCGAGGGTATCGACGCGTCCGATGATGGCAGCCATAATCGGGTCCGAGAAGCTACCGGAAAGTTGGAGGGAAAATAACCGGTTCGTGGCCTGGATGCAAGCGGGGTTGGTGGCGGTCGCCATGCATAGGAGCCGCTTTGGAGCAGGCCGGCAAAGCGGTGCGATCGGATCGGGCCCTGGCGGCGTGCAATTACGGTTATCCGGTCTCACCTTCCGGCCCAAGGCATCAGGCGCTTTCCATCAATCGCCTTATTGACGGAAATCGCCTGAGCCCGAATCCTGCTTCGAGTATCATGGATACGCAAGTAGGGGCGCGGACGGTGGGATCGGTGCTCGACCTGATCGCGCTTATGATGCGCGGATTGAAGAACCCCCGGAGGGGATCTTGCGGGGCCCCGTGACGGACGGTGGCGAAGGTATGCCTGCCGCGGTTGGGCCTTCGGAAGGCAAGGGGCGCCTATCGTGTCCGCTTGGATCGATTTGAATTTCGGGAACCCGGGTAATTTCCAGGTGTTGGAGTCGATAAGGGCCGGTGGCTGGCTGATGCTGCCGATCCTTGCCTGTTCGGTCATCGCCCTGGCTATCGTCATGGAGCGGCTGTGGACCCTGCGTCGGTGCCGGGTCATGCCCGAGGGCCTGGTTACCGAGATCCGAGAATGGCATTGCCGGGAAGAGCTCACGGAGGAGCGTCTGGTCTGGGTGCGGGATGGCTCTCCCCTAGGGCGTATCCTGACCGCAGGCCTGGTGAACCAGGAGTATTCCCGGGAGGTGATGAAGGAGGCCATCCACGACACCGGTCGTCAGGTAGTGGCGGAGCTGGAGCGCTATATCAACACCCTGGGCACCATTGCCTCGGTGACGCCCCTGCTGGGGCTGTTGGGGACCGTCATCGGGATGATCGAGGTCTTCGGCGTCATCATGGAGGTCGGCGAGGGCAATCCGGGGGTCTTGGCGGGCGGCATCTCCAAGGCCCTGCTCACTACCGCCGCCGGTCTTTCGGTGGCCATCCCGGCCCTGATGTTCCACCGCTACTTCAACAGTAAGATCGACAAGCTCACCATCGGCATGGAGGAGCAGGCCCTCAGGTTGGTGGAGCTTATCAAGGGCGAGCGCGCCGATAAGAGCGCCGAATGAACCTGCGGCCGCACCGCCCCGGGCTCCCCGATATTAACCTGACGCCGATGATCGACGTGGTCTTCCTACTCCTGATCTTTTTCATGGTATCTACCACCTTCAAGGAAGATACCCTCCTCCAGGTCCGGTTGCCGGAGACCCAGGGAGAGGCCGTCTCCGCTGAGATGCCCCAAGCCCTGGAGATTACCATCGACAGCACGGGCGCCTTCTATGTGAACGAACGGATGGTAACGGACCGCGAGCTCGATACCTTGCAGCAGGCGATCGCAGCCGTGGTCGGCGCGAAGCGGGAACGCCCGGTAATCATCAAGGCCGACGCCGCGACCCCGCACCAGGCGGTCATGACCGCCATGGATGCGGCCAATCGACTCGGGCTGTTACGTTTCGCCTTCGCCGCGACCCGGCCCGACGCCCCCCGATGAGCGCGGCGGACGGCGCCGTCACGGGTCCCGCCCGGCTGATCTACCGGCGCTTGCTCGGTTACGCCAGGCCCTACTGGCGACCCTTTTCCGTCTCGATCCTGGGGATGCTAGTCTACGCGGCCACTGAGCCGATCTTTGCCTCCATGATGCAACCCCTGTTGGACGGTAGCTTCGTGGACCGCGACCCGGATGTGGTACGCACCATGCCGATGCTCCTGGTGGCCCTGTTCGTCGTCCGGGGCAGCGCCGGGTTCGTGAACACCTACTTCCTCAAGTGGGTAGGGCGACGGGTGGTGGCGGACCTGCGTCGGGAGATGTTCGATCACCTGATGCGCACCCCTACCCACTATTACGATCGCCACAGCTCTGGTCAGATCCTGTCCAAGTTCACCTACAATGTGGAGAACGTCGCCCAGGCAACTACCACGGCCCTGACCACCCTGGTGCGCGACGGTTTCACCGTCATCGGCCTGCTGGCCTATATGCTGTACATCAATGCTTCCCTGTCGGCGATCTTCCTGCTGATGGGGCCCGTCATGGCGGGGGCGGTGAAGTATGCCTCCAAGCGCTTTCGCCGTCATAGCCAACGCATCCAGAACCGGGTGGGGGAGCTGACCCATGCCGTCCAGGAGGTTATCGACGCCCAACAGGTGGTCAAGGCCTTCAGCGGACAGGCCCGGGAGCGCGCCCGCTTCGGCCATGTCAACGAAAAGACCCGCTCCCTGCAGATGAAGATGATCGCCACCGAGGCGGCCAGCGTCCCCCTGGTGCAGTTCATCTCGGCTCTGGCGATCGCCGTGATCGTCTACCTGTCTACCATGCAGGGGCTGCGGGAGGGCATCTCGGTGGGGACCTTCATGTCCTTCGTGGTGGCCATGGGGCTGTTGCTGCCGCCGGTCAAACGCCTGACCTCGGTCAACGCCCATCTGCAGCGGGGGATCATCGCCGCCGAGAGCCTGTTCGAGCTGCTGGATACGGAGACCGAACGAGACACCGGCACTCGCACCCTGGGCCACGCTGCAGGCAGGGTGGAGTACCGGGAGGTGGGCCATGTCTACGACCCGGACCAGCGGCCTGCACTCGAGGCCGTGACCCTCACCATCGAGCCCGGAGAGGTGGTCGCCTTCATAGGGCGCTCCGGCGGCGGCAAGACCACCCTGGTCAGTCTCCTGCCGCGCTTCTACGATGCGACCCGCGGGCAGATCCTCATCGACGGCGTGGAGGTGCGGGAGCTGACCCTGAAAGCCCTGCGCGACCAGATCTCTCTGGTGACCCAGGACGTGGTCCTATTCAACGACTCGGTGGCAAACAATATCGCCTATGGCCGTCCGGGGGCCGTGGACCCTCGGGACATCGAGCGGGTGGCCGCGGCGGCCCATGCTCTGGACTTTATTCGCGCCCTCCCTCGCAGCTTCGATACCCCCATCGGCGATCGGGGGGTGCTGCTCTCCGGCGGGCAGCGCCAACGCATCGCCATCGCGCGGGCCATGCTCAAAGATGCCCCCATTCTGATTCTCGACGAGGCTACCTCCGCGCTGGACTCCGAGTCGGAGCGCCATATTCAGGCCGCCCTGCTGGAGCTGATGCAGCACCGCACCACCCTGGTCATCGCCCATCGGCTCTCCACCATCGAGCATGCGGACCGCATCGCGGTCATCGAGCAGGGACGCATCGTGGAGCAGGGCCGACATTCGGACCTGCTGGCACGCGGGGGGGACTACGCGAAGTTGCACCACATGCAGCTCCGGACGAGCCTGGCGGCCGCGTGAACGGAGCGGCGAGCCGAAGCGCGATGATCCGCCTTGCGGAAGCGGTCTGGTACGACGGCCATCCGCTCTCCTATGCCTTACTGCCTTTGAGCTGGCTCTATTGCGGCATCGTCAGGCTGCGGCGTCTGATCTACCGGCGGGCATGGCTGGGCAGTCACCGCCTGCCGGTCCCCGTGATTGTGGTGGGTAACTTCACCGTCGGCGGTACCGGCAAGACCCCCCTGGTGCTAGGGGTGACCGATTTATTGCGCCGCCGGGGTTACCGGCCCGGCATCCTGGTCCGGGGCTATGGCGGTCGCGGGGCCCGGTGGCCCCGGTTGGTGACCGGGGATGATGATCCCTTCGAGGTGGGAGACGAACCGATCCTGCTAGCACGGCGCAGTGGCTGCCCCGTGGTCGCGGGGGTCGATCGAGTCGCAGCCGGCGCGCTGCTTCTGGCCGACTGTGAATGCGATATGATTGTGAGCGACGATGGACTCCAGCACTATGGCCTGCGGCGGGATCTGGAGATCCTGGTGGTCGATGCCTCCCGCCAGTTCGGTAATGGGCGCTGTCTGCCCGCCGGCCCCCTGCGTGAGCCTACGGCACGGAGGCGCGCGGACTTGACCCTGTGCAACGGCGGTCCCTGTCCGGACGGGCAGGTCATGCACCTGGTCCCCGGACCGCTGGTCAATCTCGCCGACCAGGGGGTCACGCAGGATCTGGGGGAGCTGCGCGGGCAACGGGTTACGGCGGTGGCGGGAATCGGCAATCCCGACCGCTTCTTCGCGCACTTGCGCCGCCGGGGATTACACGTGTACGAGCGACCCTACCCGGACCATCACCCGTTCAGCCGTAAGGATGCGGCATCCTGGCCCCCGGGACCGGTGGTCATGACGGAGAAGGACGCGGTCAAGTGCGCCGGGTTTGCGCGCCCGGATTTCTGGTATCTTCCCGTGGCGTCGCAGCTCCCGAGCGGGTTCGAACGGTTGCTGTTGGAAAAACTGAAGGGTATCGGCAATGGATAAAAGACTTTTGGACATCCTGAGATGTCCCGTGTGCAAAGGCGTTCTGTACTACGACAAGACGACCGCGGAGCTCATCTGCAAGGGCGACCGCTTGGCCTACCCGATCCGGGACGACATTCCCGTGATGCTCGAAGAAGAGGTGCGAGAGCTGGGGCCCGAAGAAGATATCCCTCCGGCGTGAATGGCTCAGGAACCTCTTGAGGATACTCGTTACCCATCGTAGACGCTGCACAACGACCGCTTTCAGACAGTCAAACGCTTGCGCGTTTGAGTAACTACGCGCCGCAAACGATGCCGGTAGCGTGGCCGGCGTGACCTTAGAAAGGGCAGGGGGGCGTTCCTCGTGCAGATCGCTACGCGCAGCGGTGCCGCCGCCATTTTTGCGAAGGCCCGCAGCACTGAGCCGCGCCGTTTCGGCAGTCCCGTCGCCGCATTAAACGTGCTGCACGACGTGGGCATCACAGTCGGTCAGTTCAACGCCAGCGAATGGAACCCGGCCGAGCAAGGAAGAAACCGCCAGCAACCGGGTCCGCGCCGAGGCGATGCGCAAGGTGCACCAAGCCGCTGCCTATACCGATTGGCTGACCGCCGAGATTCAAGCCTCTATCAACGACCCCCGGCCAAGCATTCCGCACGCCCTTGGGAGGGTGTCGCAAAAGGGACACGGCGCGCCGTGCCAGAAAAGGGGGATTGCGGTATTCCGTATCCTTGATTATCAATCACCTGCAGCGTCTGGAAATAGTGGTCTATACCTGGAGACGGGGCGGCGTCGCCTTTTACGACCCCCTCGCTGGGAGAGGGGTTTTAGGGAGAGGGGATCGAGTACAGATACTCTGCTATGATCGGTAACATCGAACCAGCAGAATCCTGGATAGGTGGTGGTGAATTCTTAACTGATAATATGATTGAGAGTCCAAGTCTACCGGGCTGCGTAGCGACCCAATCTACCTTTCTGCTAGTTAAATGCCACCACATGCCTCATAGATGTAACAGTCGAACCATTATTACCGGTTCTTCCAGTGGAAATTCTTTTGGGTCTAGATAACGTTAGAGAGGATTTTCTCTCAGCAGAATTAAGTATTCTGGTTGTGGTGGTGTTTAACTGGCAGAAGGTAGATTGGGTCGCTACGCAGCCCGGTAGACTTGGGCTCTCAATCATATTATCAGTTAAGAATTCACCACCACCGGCATTCTATCATAGAAGTTTTTCCCTCGATTTCTTTCAGGTGTAGATGAAAAGTTTTTCGCGGAACCCCATTGAATTTTGCAAGCCTTCGTTTGGCATATGACTAGAATGATTCAATGCCATTGATAGGGCAATTACCACGGGCAAACTCATGCTGACTATAATTCGCACGGAAAAGCTTTTTGTACCCCCTATCCACCAGCCCATCGTAGCCCCTCCCGAGTGGGTGATGCGGTCAAGGATCACCGGGCCCCGGATCGCGGCCTGTAGCGCGTTCGGGACGATTTCCGTGTAGACTTTTCCGTGGCGTTCCAGAATCCCGAAGACAATCGTTTTACCCCCGGCCCCGCGCCCTTTCCTCCCACAAACACGGCACCCGCCGAAAGAGGATTCATCGACTTCAACCTTGCCGGAGAAGGGCAATGACGCGCCACAAAGCTGAGCGATCCGGGTCCGTAGTTTGAATAACAACTGCTTGATCGTCGGACGGCTTACATCACTCAACTCGGCGATTTTCGAGGCCGGTAAATCGTGCGCAAAATAGGGTACAATGTATAACACATACTGCAGTTGCAGTTGCTGGGACCGGTAAATCGAGGCAGACATCCTCGCCGGCCGCCTTGATGCTGCCGGAAAACGCGCTGACGGAGATTTCGAGACTAGCCGTTGCAAACCCCTTCGAGCCATTTTATTTTGCTGGAGTTGTGGTACCATTACCGGCGATTGCCCGATGAGATTTGTGCCCTAGCGAATAAGAACGTCGATCGGTTGCAGTGCCCCCTTTGGGATGCCGCGCGCGCTGTTGCAGGTCCCACATCTCGGCGTAGACTCCCTGCTGCTCCAGCAACCGGTGATGGGTATCCTCCTCCAGGACCTGTCCCCCCGCCATGACCAGGGTATGGTCCGCGTCCACCACGGTGGACAGGCGGTGGGCGATGGCCAGGGTCGTGTGATTCTCCGCGACCTTCATAAGGGTCTGCTGGATGGCTCGTTCTGTATGGCTGTCTAGGGATGAGGTCGCCTCGTCGAAAACCAGAATCCGCGGCCGTTTGAGCATCGCCCGGGCAATGGCTACCCGCTGCTTTTCGCCGCCGGAGAGCTTGAGTCCCCGCTCCCCGACCAATGTATCCCACCGCTTCGGCAGCCCCTCGATAAAATCCAGGATATGGGCCATCTGCGCCGCCCGCTTGATCTCCGCCCGACTCGCGTCCGGATGCCCGTAGGCCAGATTGTAGAGAATGCTCTCGTTGAACAGCACCGTATCCTGGGGGACGATACCGATGGCGGCGCGCAGGCTATCCTGGGTGACCTCCCGCAGGTCCTGACCGTCGATCAGGATGCGCCCCCCAGCCGCGTCGCAAAAGCGAAACAACAGCCGCGCCAGCGTGGACTTTCCAGCCCCGCTGGGGCCCACCACGGCTAGCTTCTGACCCGGCTCGATCACAAAGTCCAATCCATGCAGAATTTGCCGCCAGGGTTGGTAATGGGAAATCCACCCCCTGGAAATGCACCCGCCCCCCGTGCAGGACCAGAGGCCGGGCGCCGGACCGGTCGGCGACCTCGGGTTTCCGCTCCAGCAGCTTGAACACCAGGTCCATATCCGCCAGGGCGTACTTGATCTGGCGGTAAACGACTCCCAGGAAGTTGAGTGGTATGAACAGCTGCAGCTGCAGCGCGTTCACCAGCACCAGATCACCGATACTCATGGTGCCGGCGACGACCCCCCGGGCCGCGAAGACCATAATCAGGGTGACCCCGACGGTGATGATCCCACCCTGCCCGAAGTTCAGGATCGACATTGAAGACTGGCTCTTGACGGCAGTCTGCTCCCAATCCCGCAAGGTATCGTCGTAGCGGGCGAGCTCCATGGCCTCGTTGCCGAAATACTTTACCGTCTCATAGTTCGTCAGGCTGTCCAGGGCTTGCCCGTTAGCCTGGGAATCGAGCCGATTCATCTGGCGGCGGAAACCCATGCGCCACTCGGTGATGGCAAGGGTAAAGGCCACATAGACTAGCACCATCCCGAAGGTAACCAGCGTAAAGACGGCGGCATATTGGGTTAGGAGCACCGCGGTCACCAGCGTGAACTCCACCAGTACCGGGAACACACTGAAGACCATATAGTTGAGGATAGTGCTCACCGACCGGGTACCCCGCTCCAGGTCGCGGCTGATGGTACCGCTCCGGCGCTCCAAATGGTAGCGCAGAGACAACCGATGCAGGTGCTCCAGCACTCGGTTCGATAGCCGACGCATGGCCCGGTAACGCACCCGGGCGAAGACCGCATCCCGCAGCTCGTTGAACAAGGAGGCGCTGAGCTTGAGCGCGCCGTAGGCCGACAGTAGGGAGACCGGGAGCACCAGCAGCCCGGCTTGCGGGTCCTCGAAGGTATCCACGATCTCCTTGAGCAGGAGCGGAATGCCTACGTTGGCGAGCTTGGCCAGCACCAGACAGGCCAGCGCCAGCAATGCCCGGCCACGGAACTCCCAAAGGAAGGGAAGCATCGCGGCGATCGCGGTGGACAGGCTCCGTCGGTCGGATACGGCTCATGTGGGGTTTGTCGGTTGGCTATGGAGGTCAGGCAAGAGATCGCCCGGACTGATGGGTGGCCAGTCGGGTAGGTCGGGCAAAGGGCGTAGGATGTGGTGAGCGCGGCGGTTCCGAGCTTGCGAGTCGGTGCAGGTTCTTCCCGCGCGGGTAGTGGTGGTCTTTAACTGGTAGAAGGGGTAGTAGTAAATTTATAGGATCTAGATAACGTTAAAGAAAATTTTCTCTCGGCAGAGCAAGCATTTTATCATAGAGTTTTCCTCTCGATGATTGAATCTAAATTCACATTCTTTCAGGTATCGATGCAAACGTCTTGGATGTTGTCAGCACAGCCCCCACGGGCTTCAGGGTCTTCGGTGAATTGCTCCACGACCGCGGCCTTGCGGCCCTCACAGACGAAAATCGAGCGTGGCCCTACAAATCATGAAATAAGTGTCCGCGCCGGGCCGCGGTCTCGGCCAAGGCCCACGGCGGTGACATTGGAGAAGTCCTCTTGGGCGTGGGTCTGAGCCTCATAATAGTCCAGTGTGCGCCTGGTGCGCCTGGTGCGCCTGTCGCTCACCCCCAGCAAGAGGGCAAATTGACGCACCGCCATCACCTTACACAAAGTCACGATCAGTGCCCCCATCCATTGGCTGAATCCACTCGTGGGGCGTGCCCAGGGAACCCCAACCGGGGTCGTCTTGGCACAACACCCGCAACACCGCGCGGAACTTGGGTGTGGATATGGGCCTAATACTGGAAGAAGTTCAGATAGCGCCAGGTGCGCTCACGGGTATCGTGGACCGGCTGGTACTCCGCACCACAGTGCGAACAGGTAAACCGCGTTCCACGCGGGAACGCCACCTTGAAGTCGATGCGCCCAGCTTTGGCATCGAACTGGACATCGGCCCACTCCCCAGGGAGCCGTCAGTCCGAGGGCAACGGTGAACAACGACAGATGTTCCATAACTGGGTCTGGTGGTAAATTTTTAAATGATAGTGCGGTTAAGAGTCCATATCTACCGGGCTGCATAGCGATCCAACCCACCTTCTACCAGTTAAATACCACCACCATCTATTCGCCTTTTCAGCGATCCTCGTAAGGTTTCCGATCCCCGCGACCTGGGGCTCGATTTGCCGTTGGATATCCCGGAAATGCGAGCCGTCCTGAGCGACGAGAACTGGGGATATATCCGTTGGTTGGCTACCTCCTTCCCGAGCAACCTCCCCAGCGTTCAGAGCCAAGTACGATCGTCAGCCGAGGGGCTTTATATTTCCTACCGTCAGGAAACAAGAGCAAGGCCCGCATGATTTGCCCCAGCAGTCGGCCCGGATCTTCGAACCGGCACCAGGTGATGTGGCCGGTATCTGCTCAATAAGAAAGCGTTTGGGAATCTGGGGACAGCACGATCCGGCAAGGCTGTCTATTCGATGAAGGCGCCCATTCTTTCACCTAGAGAATGCATTCTGATGCGCACGAAAATTCGTGATATCAAAGGCTCACAGCTTCCCGAGGCATGGGCGGGAGCGAGCGGGAATACATCTGGGTCAGGAGGTGGACAATGCGATTATTGATCGCAAACAATCCATTTTGTTCAACGCGGACGGCGGCGCCTGCGTCCCTGGTAGGCGGCAATCTGGCGGATGATGGGCTGGTAGGGAAGGGCGGCCAGGGTATGGAACTGGTCCAGTGCCGCCGCGATGATGCCGTGGATGTCCTCGATGGTCTCCGGGATCGGCTCGTCAGGCTTCACGACGGCGTGCAATCCGCGCAGGCCACCGACCTGAACCCGCATGGCCTTGGCATGGGGCAGGGCCGCGCGTTCATCCGTGGCCTTCAGGGCGAAGTGGGCCTGTCTGCGCAACCAATTGAGCAATTCCAGGCACAGTGCCTGGACCACGTCGGAGCTGCAGTTGATCCCTTCGCGCTCGGCGATGCAGAAGCGCCGCCCGCGGCTGCATCCGCAGTTGTTGGTCAGGATGCTCTTTTCGAACGGACAGAAGCGCTCGTTGACGGCGCGGTAGGTCGCGCGGAATACCTGGTTGTCCATGTCCGTCAGTGCCTGGTACGGATGCCCTCGATTACCGATAACATTACTTGGGTACTGCCGTACTGGGTCAGGTATCCACTTTGCGGGTGAAACGCTGGATCATCCGTCGGTCACGCTTGTTCGGGCGGCCCTGGGTTCCCGGCGCGGAGGCGCCGCTCTCACGCCGCTCCCGCACCAGCGCCTGGCAACGCAGGCGGCTCTCTTCGCGCTCCTCGTAAAGCAGGGTGGCCTCGGAGGCCGGACGGCGTTGCCGGGAGATGCCCTTGACCACCAGCTCCCAGTGCAGGGAGCCCTTGTGAATGACCAGGCGTGTCCCCGTCCGGATCACCTTGCCCGGTTTGGTGCACTGGCCGTCGACCTGGACCTTGCCCCCGTTGATGGCCTCCACCGCCTGGCGGCGCGTTTTGAAAAAGCGCGCGGCCCAGAGCCATTTATCGAGGCGCAGCTCGGCATCCCCGGAGGCGGCGTTGGCGCTCATCGCCCCAGCAGGGGGTTGAGCTCCCCGCATGCTTCTAGGGCCACCAGGCCATCGAAGCCGCTGATATGAAGGTCGTCGATGAAAATCTGAGGGACCATGCGGCACCGGCTGCGTTCCATCATGATCCGCATCTGCTCCCGATCGATGTCGATACGGATCTCGTCGAACTCGATGTCCTTGCGCCGAAGCAGTTGTTTGGCCCTGGTGCAGTAAGGGCAGATTCCGGTCGTGTAGATTACGACTTTAGGCACCTGTGCTACCTGGTGACTTGGATAAGACGAGCCGCCGGACTGGACGACGGCACCTATTATCATCGATTGCCTGCGATGGATGCATGCGCTCGGGGCAACTGAAAAATACCCACAGATGAAACATAAGGATAATGGTGGTATTTAAATGGCAGAAGGTGGGTTGGACCGCTGTGCGGTCCAACCCACCTTCTGCCATTTAAATACCACCACCAGCCTACTTACCCATCATTTCCACCACCGCATCACCCATCTCGGCAGTGCCGACCCGACGCATTCCTGCGGAGAGGATGTCGGCGGTGCGCAGGCCCTGGTCGAGGACGGCGGAGACCGCGCTTTCAATGCGTTCGGCAGCGGCCGGCTCGCTCAGGGAGTAGCGCAGCATCATGGCGACCGAGAGGATGGTGGCCAGGGGGTTGGCGATGTCCTGGCCGGCGATGGTAGGGGCCGAGCCGTGGATGGGCTCGTACATGCCTTTCCCGGTTACGCTTAGGGAGGCGGAGGGCAGCATGCCGATGGAGCCGGTCAGCATGGCTGCGGCGTCGGAGAGGATGTCGCCGAACATGTTGGTGGTGACCATGACGTCGAATTGTTTCGGCTCCCGGATCAGCTGCATGGCAGCGTTGTCCACGTACATGTGAATGAGAGTCACGTCCGGGTATTCGGCCCCCACCCCGGTGGCCACTTCTCGCCATAGCTCGGTGCATTCTAGCACGTTTGCCTTGTCTACCGAGCAGAGGCACCGGTTGCGTTTGCGGGCGATGTCGAAGGCGACTTTGCAGATGCGCCGAATCTCCGATTCGCTGTACACCAGGGTGTTAATGCCGGTGCGGGTTCCGTTCGCGTCGGTGGTTACGCCCCGCGGCTGCCCGAAGTAGATGCCGCCGGTGAGCTCGCGCACGATGAGGATATCGAGTCCGACGACCAGGTCCGGCTTCAGGGATGAGGCGGCGGCCAGCTGGGGATAAAGGATGGCCGGACGGAGATTGGCGAACAGCTCTAGCTTGTCGCGCAGGCCCAGGAGTCCTTTCTCCGGGCGGACGGCGATGGGCAGCAGCTCCCACTTGGGGCCGCCGACGGCCCCAAGGAGGACGGCGTCCGCCCGACGCGCCAGTTCCAGGGTGACATCGGGGAGAGGGACCCCGGTGGCGTCGATGGCCGCTCCTCCCACCTGGGCTTCTTCCAGTGTGATTGCGAGGTCGGTGGTATCGCGGAGATGGGTGAGTACCTTGACCGCCTCGGCGACGATCTCTGGCCCGATGCCGTCTCCCGGCAGGATGAGGATGCGCTTGGTCACTGCGTGTTCTCCGGTGTGGTGCTGCGGACTGGTAAGGAAGTTCTCAACAACCGAAAGCAAAGAGCGAGCAGGAATATCACGGAAAGTTTAGCCGCAAATGGACGCAAATAGATCAGGAACGGTTGATCATGGTGAGCCGATAGCGACCGCTTTGCGTTGCTTCGCGTTCATTTGCGGCAAACAAAAATTCCAAGGGAAGAACCGATGCGAGGATTTTTTCGTGCTGACCAGGCGCGGCGAGGAGGAACAGCAAGGCCCTATTGCGATGAGCCACAACGCGGCTATCAAGTGTGAGAGGCGTGCATCGCGGCGAAACATTCACGTGCAGCGTGTATAACAGATCCGGGCGCAGGCCATCATATTCATCCATATCATCTATGAGCTTCTGACAGATAGTTGGGTAGCGGCTTACTGTCGAAACCGTCGATATTGCCGATAATCCAATTGCCTTCGTCACGCATGGCTGATACCAGCTCGACCTTTTCGGCTATCGTGCCATGAGCACGGACATCACCCTTTATCAAGATTGTTCTTTACCTGGGTTGCTTGCCCGATACGATGAAGGCCCAATCAGCCACAAACCCGTTTTTATCCGATTTCTATCTGCACCAAATACTGCTCCAGTATATATCCTCCACTCATCGTTCGGCGGCGGGTTACGATCAAGAAACGCACTCAATCTCCATCCGGTGTAGGAGTCCGCTAAAAAGGTAGCCACACTTCATGAAGCCAGGCTTCGCTGACGCCTTGCCTCCAAACTCACCAGATTGGATCGGATTACGGATACTTAGTCCAGGGTGGTGGCGGTCCCGTCGGATAAGTATCGCTCATTGAGAATACTCTAGTTCTCATGGATGTGATCGGCGATTCAATCAGCACAATCGGTTTGATCGAGCGCCGCCCGACAGATTGATGAGTTGCTCGTGCAACATCAACCGCAGTAAATATGACACCAGCAACTGTAAAAACACGACCGACCGACCAACTGTTCGAGCACCTTTATAGGCATCATCAAGACTCGACAGTCCAGCTTCAAATCCTACTCAGGTTGTTTGCTTCGCATCGAATTGTTCCCAGAGTCCTTCAGCAGCTTTAACATATCGATTGTGCGGTACACTTAAAGGACGCGCTGAACATGGCGGCGTTGATCCCCCGACGAGCACTTCTCCTTCAACACGCGTTATTGCACTAGAGTCTAGATAACTTTTAAAGAGGATTCTCTCTCAGCAGAGTAAGTATTCTATCATATAAATTTTCCTATCGATGATCGAATCTAAATTCACATTCTTTCAGGATTGTACCCTCTATCCACCAGCCCGTCGTTTTACCCCTAGCCCCGCATCCCTTCTTCCCACGAACACGGCGCCCGCCGAAATGGGGTTCATCGACTTCAACCTCGCCGGAGAAGGGCGATGAGGCATCACAAAGCTGGACGATTCGGGTCCGTAGTTTGAATAACAATTGATGATCGTCGGACGGCTTACATCACTCAGTTCGGCGATTACCGAGGTCGGTAAACCGTGCGCAAAATAGGGTGCAATCCGTCTGAAGTTGGCTTCCGAAAGGTGTGAACGCTTAAAATACCTGTTTTCTCCTTACAATGATATTGGGTAGTGGTAAACTTTCAAAGTGATAGTGTGGTTGAGAGTCCAGGTCTACCGGGCTGCGTAGCGACCCAACCCACCTTCTGCCAGTTAAATACTACCACCACCCGGATTTGTATGGTCAGCATTTCTACCGCCGACGGATGGTATGGAATGGATGTAGAGCTCATCTAAATCCGCGATTTTCTCACCGACTACCATCCCTTCGATCTGCTGCCCACCGAGGTGCTGGGGCAGCTGCCCGGACGGCTCTCGATGCGGTACTTCCGCCGGAGCACTCCTTGTCCGCCCGATGACTCGGACCAGTCCTAATCTGTACATCATACGCCGCGGTGCCGTCGAGCTGCGCGACGAGCACGGCGTGCTGGTGGGCAAGCTCGCCGAGGGCGACCTGTTCCCGCGGCGCTGCCGCCCGCGGGATCACCCCGAGCCCATCTTTATCTGGCAGTGTCGCCGAGGACATCCTCGGCCTATCTGCACTCCTGCGCGGATTTGAATCGCCTCCGCGGGCAGAATCGGGTCTTTGCCGACCACTTCGAACATCGGGTCGCCGAACGCCTGCGTAACGCCTTACACCGGATCTAAGGAAAGAGCGGCCATCAGCGTAGGGGGGATGACCGTCCACGTCTCGGATCTGCTCAGTCGTCCCCTGGTTGCCGCAACGCCCGATACCAGCATCCGCGACGCCGCGCGGATCATGACCGGGCATCGCGTCTCAGCGCCGATTTTCATGGAGGGAGAAGGTCTCGCCGGCATGATTACGGATCGTGACCTGCACAGCCGGTGCATCGCCGCTGGCTTACCCTATACGACCCCGGTGCGCGAGATCATGACGGAGAATCTCCACCCCACCGGGGCGGACACCCTGGGCTTTCAGGTCCTGACCGCCATGACCCGGCTCAACGTACACCATCTGCCCGAGCTGAACGCCGGCCGGGTAGTCGGGGTCGTGTCCACTTCTGACCTGGTGCGCTTCCAGAGTGCCAATGCGGTCTACCTAGCGGGGGATATCCATAAAGGCGGTCAGCGCCGCGACCGATGCCTTCACCGCCCGCCTGCTGAAGCTGGCGGAGGCGGAAGCTCGGCCCGCCCCCGGTACCTTATGCCTGGCTGGCGGGTGGCTCCCAGGTGCGCCGCGAGCAATCATCCCACTCCGATCAGGACAACGCCCTGCTGATCGCCGACCAGGCCAGGGCCGAAGATGACGAATATTTCACCAACCTGGCCGAGCGCGTGAACGAGGGGCTCGCTACCTGCGGTTACAACCATTGTCCAAGCGACGTGATGGCCCATAATCCGAAATGGCGTCAGCTGCTGCTGGTCTGGCGCCGATACTTCACGGACTGGATCGAACTTCCCGAGCCGATGGCACTCATGCTGGCCAATGTCTTCTTCGACCTGCGCCTCATGCACGATCTGGGGGGCTGTTCGGGGAGGAGCTGCACCGGCATGTGCTGGAACACTCCCGCGCTAACCGCATCTTCATCGCCTACATGGTCGCCAACGCCCTCAAGCACCCACCACCGCTCGGTTTCTTCCGCAACTTCATGCTCATCCACGGCGGCGAGCGCGACCACACCACCCTCGATCTCAAGTACCGCGGAACGGTGCCGGTGGTGGATCTGGCGCGGGTGCACACGCTCTCCACCGGAATCCCGCGGATCAACACCATCGAACGCCTGGGGACGGGGATCCGGGCCCGGGCCCGGGCTCTGAGTCGCGCCGGCGCCGCAATCTGATCGATGCCCTGGAGCTCATCAGCACCCTGCGCATGTGACACCAGGCACGCCAGATTTCGAGCCAGCCGTAAGGCGGACAACTATTTATCTCCGGATGAGCTCTCATCCCCGGAACGCAGCCACCTCTTCCCTGATCAATACTATGCAGGAGGCCCTTGGACAAGGCCATCAGGCAGCGCGTTTTGCCTGATATTCCCATGTCGGCATCACAAGGAGGGATGGGCGTATTCAGACGCCTTCTTGGGCGGTGCCAAATCATTCAGGATTGCTGTTAACCAGACAGCTTCCCGGTAAAGTCCCCCAAGGCGGAGTCGGCCGTGGGCTTATCGATCCCGATCGACGATGTAACGTGCGATCCAACGCAGGGGATCGGCGCACACGCCGAAATCCCGCAGGTTCGTCAACGCCTCGGAAACCAGCATGCGGGCCTGCTCGCGGGCCTCGGAAAGGCCCAGCAGCGCCGGGTAGGTGGCCTTGTCCTGGGCCAGATCCTTGCCCCTGGTCTTGCCGATTACGGCCGTTTCTCCCTCCACGTCCAGGATGTCGTCGCGGATCTGAAAGGCCAAGCCCAGGCACTTGGCGTAGCGGTCGAGGTGGCCGGCGGCTTCCTGATCCAGCTCCGGGCGCGCGAGGGTGGCCATGCGCACGCTGGCCCGGATCAGCGCCCCGGTCTTATGAATGTGGATGTTCTCCAGGGTAACCAAGTCGATCTCTCGGTCAGACGTGGAGGTGATCAGATCCAGGGCTTGTCCGCCGGCCATGCCACGGGAGCCAACGGCGCGGGCGAGGGTATCCAGCATAGCGATTCGGGCCTGCGCCCCCCCGGGCACGGTGTCATTCGAGGCAAGAATCTGAAACGCCAGGGTCTGTAGCGCATCCCCCGCCAGGATGGCCATGGCCTCGCCGAATACCTTATGGCAGGTAGACCGGCCGCGGCGCAGATCGTCGTCGTCCATGGCCGGCAGGTCGTCGTGGACCAGCGAGTAGGCATGGATCAGCTCCAAGGCGCAGGCGGGAGCATTCAATGTCTCCGGGACCAGCCCGATGGCGAGCCCGGTGCCATAAGTCAGTGCCGGGCGGAGGTATTTACCCCCTACGAGGACCGCATAGCGCATGGCCCGGTGCAGGGGCTCGGGCTGGATCTCCGGCACCGGGAGCTGGGCCTCGAGGGCCAAGGTCACGCGCGCCCGGCATTCGGTCAGAAAGGCCTGCAGGCGTGGATCAGTCATGGTTCCGGAAGGGTTCCGGCGACCCGTCGGTGAGGATACGGACCTTCTGCTCGGCCGCATCCAGGGCCTTCCGACAGGCGCGGGTCAGTTCGATACCACGTTCGAAGCAGGCCAGCGATTGCTCCAGGGTCAGCTCACCCTGTTCCAGGGTATCCACCAGGGCTTCCAGCTCCGTGAGAGTGTCTTCGAAGCCTTGGGGTCGGGTGTCTGCCGTGTGGGTCATCGAGTTATCGCTCTTGCATTCAGCTTTGCCTTTTCGCATCGATCACGGAGAACTCATCGAAGAAAATCTTGACCAACACAAACTTTCGGTATTTTTCATCATAGTTATGGGACCTATATACATAACTAGCCAGAACTAAAATTCTGCTAATGAAAATCGATAAGCCCGAAACCATCAGCCTCTCCCAGTTCTTTAAGCGATTTCCCGATGAGGAGACTGCCCGTCTTTACTGCGAGAAGAAACGCTGATCAAGCGAGATTATCCGCCCTCACTGCGGTTCGCATCAGATTTCTGAGTACAAAGGCCATATAGGCCGATGGCCTGCCGCGGCAGGGACTGTTGGAAGCATTTCTCAGTGCGTACCGGCATGGTACTAAACAGAGTCCAAAGTGCCGTTGCAAACTTGGCTGATGGCAATCTATATGCTGACCACAGCCCGCAAGGGTATTCCCTCTCCTCAACTGGCAAGAGAGCTCGGCGTTACCCAACAGACCGCGTGGTTTCTTGCTCACCGGATTCGGGAGACGTGGCTTGCGCAGTCGAATGCGACCGGCATGGGGCCAATTGTGGAAGTGGATGAAACCTACATCGGCGGCAAGGAGAAAAACAAGCATAGTGACAAGAAAGCTTATGCTGGACGTGGCCCTGTCGGGAAGCAAATAGTC
>Ga0209052_1000098_pt1 | contig 41507 bp, 37 predicted proteins | sample WorMetHEROISLAND_2_FD_187409 | JGI IMG/M metagenome (GOLD analysis project Ga0209052, IMG submission 187409) | Marine gutless worms symbiont microbial communities from Max Planck institute for Marine Microbiology, Germany - Olavius sp. 4 HERON... | ecosystem: Host-associated > Annelida >...
TGCTCAAGGTACGCCTCATGTTCTGGGAACAGTGTGAAGATTGGGAACAAATTCATCAGATTACCCTCCTTGATTGAAACTCTAGGATAGAGTTTTATAGTCGTTAAGCCCGTAACTACTAATTGCCAAAAATTATATGGAGAATGCTTACTCTGCTAAGAGGAAATCCTCTCTAAAATTATCTAGACTCAAAACTGAGCTTTATCATCCGGTTGAGGTTTCATCCGGACGCTTGTCGCGAGGTTCCAATCGGACAGGATTAACAGGATTAACAGGATTTCAAGATCAACTGGATTTAGTTTTTGGGTGTTCCGAGCTTCCACCACCCGTTTACACGCTTGGTGGTTTTTAACTTGTATGAAGTTAGATTGGGCTTCTGTGCGGCCCGCTAGACCTGGACTATCAACTACGCTATCAGTTAAAAATTTGCCACCCCCTCCCAAATCCTGAACATTCTGAACAATCCTGTACCATTAGACGAAAGCACGAACCACGAAGAATTGGGTAGTGCTCCAATTTTGTCGTTGTCGAGTAGAGGAGACTTGGAAAGTGCCCACCTGGGGCTTTCTGTAAGGCGTCCTGTAGACCATAAACAATAGAATTGGAACAGCACGGATGAACGTGAAGACCGCCCCAACGCTGTCCGGGTTGGGCTAAACGCTGGCCGGCCAGGTGCGGTTCGTCCCCCACCGCGCCCTACGGAATTCTCTAATCCCGAGATCCCTGTAATGGCCAGACCGGAAAGCTCGCTCCGGCGGCTTTTCTCAGCAGCGTCCGGTCGTCAGTAACGAGCGGTGCGCGATTGGCCTCGGCGAGTACGAGTTAGAGGCAGTCTATAGGCCGGGTGATCGAGCGGGCGGGCCATGCACGATGCCTTCCCTACCAGGGAACACGCGTCGCTGAGCATGAGATCTGCGGAAGCATCGCGAGAATCTCGTCGATCTGCTCCGGATCGACGGCATCCCAACGCCATTGTTTCCCAAGGGCGTTGGCGACCTCGATGAGTAACCAGTCGGGGGCGAGCAGGTCCCCGCCGTCTCTCATAGAGCACGGTGGCCGCTCCGCGACCCGTCCCGGTACGAACCATTATCAGGGCGACGCCGGCGTCTACGACCAGGCTCAACGGTTGCGGTCCTCGCGGATGAGCGGAGTGCCGTCACCAATCCAGCGACCCTCGAGCGCTTGCGCCAACGCCTCGGCCTTTGCCGTCAGCTCGGGGCGTGACGGGAGGGCGGCCGTGGTAAGGATTTGGCACAGCTCGTCTTCGAGTGAGCGATGGTTTCTCCTCGCGGGTTGCCTGAGACGGTGCAATACGCTGTCGTCGAAGTTATGAATAGCGACCTGTGCCATTCGACGCGGCTTCCGTAGGCGGGATGATTTCGGTTGAACTTCTCGTCAGGTGCATAATGACTGCTGAAGGTATATTCGGACTATCAGGATTGACGGTAACCTTCTGAGACATCGGATTTATAACGATCCATACACTCTCAAGAGTGCGGATCCCAATAAAACCGAATTACCGAGCACCAAAACTCCGGTAAAACAATTCCGGTTGTCAAACCTGATTTGTAGTGGACCTATATAGGAAACAAGACATGATTTCCCATCCGCGATTTTGATTTCTCTTTTTTCTAATTCATCCAGCTTTAGTTGAACGGCAAGATGTCCCGGCATACACGTAGGGTAATAGCCCCTGTATCGACAAGCGCTTTGACTGTTATCGGTTTAAGAGAGGAATCTCTTGGGTTTTTTAGATCGATGTTGGTGTAAAATAAATCCCATTTCTAATACCTTTAGAATCACAGCCACGCAAGGCGACCACATCAACGGTGAACAGGGCAGCAAACTGCTGCATGTGCCCGATAAGCCAGCCGTAGAGGCTGGCCAAAATTCAGGATCGAGAAATAGTCCTCGCTACACAAAAAAGCGCGGCGCACGCGGCGGCATACGCAGTGATATCGATACAACGGGTATCCTTTATGGGGAACGAGAACTGAACGGGGACAGTAGAATTCTTGGTTGAATGTTAGCCTGCGGGGGATGCCTGCTCAGCGGAAAGAGTGATCAAACAAAATGGCTATCCTTTAATTCTCCTGATACGGAAGGAAAGTTTTTGCCCAATATTGTACCCTTTCTTTCCTGTTAGCCTTGCGAGCGGATATAATGTGAATTACTTCTTTGCCGTCTTTATTGTTGGTCGCTAGTAAAAACTAGTGTTCCACGAACAACTTTTTATCTAACCTGAAGAATGTGAATTTAGATTCAATCATTGAGAGGATAACTATCTATGATAGAACACTTAATCTGCTAAGAGAAAATTCTCTTAAAGTTATCTAGACCCTATGGGTTATTTAAAGTATACATTCAACCCCTGATTTATTTCCCAACTCGAACAACGATCAGGCCGAAATCGGTTCAACCCTCGCACGCGGCATCTGCCCCGTCTGCCAAAAGTCATATCCGGCCCGCATCGAGAGCCACATTTCCGCACTGGTACCGAGTGCCTCGGACAGACGCAGTGCCATATCCGCGCTGATCCCTACCCGTCGATTCAAAATCGCCGACAGGGATTGTCGCGTCATGCCCAACCTGCGTGCCGCTCCGGTAACGCTCATGCCCTCCGGCAGGTATTCGCGCAATACCTCTCCGGGATGCGCGGGACCATGCATGCGTAACATTTTTACCTCAAATCTAATGGTAATCCATGTATCGACATCAATGGCACCCCCATTTTCAAAGCGAAAAACGAGGCGCCAGTTACCGTTCACCGTAACTGCCCAACCATCGGATAGATCACCTTTCAGACGACGCAGTCGCCAATCCGGAACATCCATATCTTTCGGTCTTCTGGCGTGCTCCAGCGCGGTCATGAAGAATCCGCAACTTCACAACATGTTGAGGCTGTATCCTAATTTTTGGTCCCGGTTCTGAAGAACGCTTCGAGCCCTTTGTGCTAAAAACCTGATATCATATCCAAATCGATAGCCGTCAGGTAACGCTTATCAAGAAGATAGAAGTGCCATTCATCAATCACCGGCTTCCAGCTCTTCTCTCCTCACGACCCGTGTTCCTTTAGCAGCGCGCCCTGTTCAATAGCTCTATTTTCCCATACTCAATCCGACCTGAGAGATTTCATGGTCGGTGGGCACAGTCTACCCTACTCTAGCTGATGCGGTTCGTTCCTCACCAAACCCTACGCGCTTTACGCCTTTGCGGTTCATCTAGCATCCCGCAGCCGGGGATCGAAGGCGTCCCGCACCACGTCCGCAAACAGATTGGCGAACAGGACCAGGGTGAACATGAACAGGAAGGCCGCGGTCAGTGACCACCAGACCACCGGCTCCCGCGCCAGCTCCAGGCGCGCGCCGTTGACCATGTTGCCCCAGCTGTCCATGGTGGGATCGACGCCGATGTTTATGTAGGACAGCACCGCCTCGGCCAATACTAGACCGCTGAAATCGAGCACCAGGGTAATGAGCACGATGTGCAGGACATTGGGCAGGATATGGCGGCCGATGACGGTGGCATGGCTCACGCCGAGGGCAATCGCGGACTGCACATAGTCGACTTCCCGCAGCTTGAGGGATTCCCCGCGCAGCAGCCGGCACAGGCCGGTCCAGCTAGTCACGCCGAGGATGATGCACAGGAATAGCAGCCGCAGGTCGGCCCGCTCCACCAGATTGGTGAAATCTTCTTCGTGATTGCTCATGTAGATCTGGAACATGAGAATGGCGGCGGCGATCAGGAGCACGCCGGGGATGGAACTCAGGATAGTGTAGAGGTATTGGATGATGTCGTCCGCCAGGCCCCGGAAATAGCCCGCCATAATGCCGAGCAGGACGGCCGCGGGCAGCATGACTAGGGTGGTGAGGGTGCCGATGACAAGTCCGGTGCGGACGCCCTTCAGGCTCTGGTAGAAGACGTCCTCCCCCACCTTGTCAGTACCCAGGATGTGGTACTTGCCCGCGAGCTCCCCGGCAATAAAACCCAGCACCAGCAGGATGCTCAGGGTCAGCAGGGCCGCCCGCCAGGGGACGGGGGTGCGGCCCGCCCAGGCCAGCGCGCAGGTTCTCCGTAACCCCTCGCCCAGCCGCCGCGCCTGGAGCCACAGCAGCAACCAAGCCACCAACAGCCAGCAGGTCAGGCCCATGAGCAGACCGCGCAGGGCATACCAAGCGATGTCGGCAAGCCGGTCGCGGTGCGGGTCGGCTAGGTGACGCCCGCCCCATTGCAGACGCGGGTAGTCCTGGATCACCCGGCCGTCGGGCAACTCCAGGCGCTCCTTGGTGTAGAGATGGGTGGCGAAGGGCGCGGAGTAGGTCTTCTCCTGGTGTTCGCGCAGGGGTGTCAGCCACAGATCCAGGAGGCTGACGATCTCCGGGGCATATACCGCCGCGTCCGGGTTGGTCGGGTTTTCTTCGCGAGGATGGAAATGTACGTTGTCCAATAAGCCGATGACCACATAGCAGCCGAGGATGACCAGGGCCGATACCCCGACCCGGCTGCGCCCGACCCGGCGCCAGGGCGCGCGCAGGTGTTCGTGGCGTGCGGCATGAAGGGCGAACCCCAGCGCCAGGGCCAGCAGCAGGTAGATCAGGGCATCGGTCAGCAGGACGACGGGCAACTCAGGATCCCCATTGGCGATTGTTTTTTGCCGCAAATGAACGCGAATCAACGCAAATCGACAAATAACACAGAGGGCCTAGATAACTTTAGCACTGCAAGGGCTTTCCGGTTCCGGCAATCCCCGCCAAATTGCAGCTTTCCCTTAACTTAATGGCATTTATGTGGTAGTCCTAGGGCGTGTTGACATTTAGCCCGTGGATGGGCAAAGCAAAGCCTGTCCCCAGTGGGGGAGGGAATAAGGAGTAAACGCTGACCTTCAGACTTGGCTCCTTAATGGTACAAGATTTGCGGAATTAACAAGGTATTATAAGTGATTATGCAGAATAATAATCCTGTTAATCCTTGAGCATCTGTTAATCTTGTCCTATTAGCGGTTGGCACTATGATCATGTCAACAGCCCAGTAATAGCTTAGGTTGTTGCGTACCTTATGAGCTAACGCCGAAGCTAAGCCGACACCCGCCGCCACTTAGCCCAAAGCAACACCCAAAAAGCCCGACGCCGGGTGGTCGGCTTTGAGCGCCAAGTTATACGATATTGCGTTTTTGCCGGATAAGATAGGCGTGTTCCACGATCCATTTGTGGGTAGTGGTTGATTTTTAACTGATAGCGTGGTTAAGAGTCCAGGTCTACCGGGCTGCACAGCGACCCAACCCACCTTCTACCAGTTAAAGACCACCATTACCCATTTATGGATTAAATCAATCACTCTGATACCTTGGAGTTCGGCGATTTTCCTAACCGTCTCAGCTTCATCGGATGAGAGATGGATTTCCATTACCGTATCTCTGTGTTTCCCACTTTCGGTATGTAGGTTCACGTGATTCGTAGCTCCTTTTATCTTCCGGAGGGTGTCGCAAAAAGGCACGGCGCGCCGCGCCCCTACGATTTGCGGCGCAGAAACGGGACATCGCGGTATTCCGTTTCCTTGATTTTCAATTACCTGCAGCGCTTGGAAACGGTGGTCTGTACCTGAACACGGGGTGGCGTTGCCTTTTACGACACCCTCCCGGTGGGAGAGGGGCTTTTGCGATGCTCTCTTCCGGGTAGAGGTCTCAAGTAAGCCGCACCCGCGGATCCACCAGGGTGTAGGCGATGTCGGTGAGCAGCAGTCCCAGGATATAGAGGACCGAGCCCAGGAATACCATGGCCCGCACGATGGCGAAGTCCTGGTTGTTGATGGCGTCGATGGTGTAGCTGCCGAGTCCCGGAATGCCGAAGAAGGACTCGGTGATCAGGCTGCCCATGAACAGCAGGGGCAGCACTACCACCACGCCGGTCAGGATCGGGATCAGGGCGTTGCGGAGCACGTGCCGGAACAGGACCAGGCGTTCGCTCAGGCCCTTGGCGCGGGCGGTGCGCACATAGTCCTTGCCGATCTCTTCCAGAAACAGGGTGCGATACCAGCGCACGCCGGTACCGATGCCTCCGATGACTCCGATGATTACAGGCAAGACCAGAAATTTCCAGGCCGCAAATCCGGTGTCGTAGCCGGAGATGGGCACCAGGTGGAACAGCTTGCCGAGCAGATATTGACCGCCGATGATATAGAAGAGCCCAGAGACGGACATCATGGCTGCCAGCAGAACCACGCTCGCGTAGTCGATGTAGGTGGCGCGGAAGAAAACGATGAACAGCGCCAGGCTGATATTGACCAGCAGGCCCACCAGGAGCACGGGGACGGCGATGGCAAGGCTGGGCCACATGCGCTGGGAGATGTCGAAGTAGATGTCCCGCCCGCTGTCCGAAGAGCCAAAGTCGAAGACGAACAGCCGCGCCGATTTGGCGAAGAAGATGGTGTCCGTGACCTTATTCAGCCCCGCGGCCGCTCGGTTGAAGAGCAGGGGCCGGTCGTAGTCGCGCTCCCGCTTCCAGGTTTCGATCGCCTCAGGCGTTACCCGTTTCATGCCCAGCTGCATGCGGGCCACGTCGTCGGGCGAGTTGAGCACGAAGAACAGCAGGAAGGTAATCAGGTTCACCCCGATCAGGATGGGGATGGCGTACAGCAGGCGCCGGATGATGTAGGCGCTCATGAGGACCGTGCGCTCCTGTGCTCGCGGCGGCGGAAGATAAAGACCGCTGGCATCACCCCTACCGCCAGCAGAGCGGCCGTCGACCACAGGGGCCAGAGCAAGGGCCGGTTCCATTCCCGACGCAGGCGCTCGCGCCGCGCGGCGTCGACCCGGCGGTACTTGAGGGTATTGTTGGCCATCAGGTTGGGCTTCAGGTTCCCCACCCAACCATGGTGCAGGCTGAACGCCTTGGGATGGAAACCCCACAGCCAGGGGGCGTCCCGGCGGGCGATCTCCACCATCTCGTCGATCAAGGCCTGGCGCTCGGGCCCATTGTCCATGCTCTTCATCTGCCCAAAAAGGGCATTGAAGCGCGGATTGGCATAGTTGGAGGTATTCTCCCCCCCCCCAGCCATCCTGCTGTTGGGGCCGTAGAGCAGGGACAGAAAGTTCTCCGGGTCCGGGTAGTCCGCGTTCCAGCCCCACATGTAGAGCTGCCCGGTCCCCTTGTGCATCTTCTCCTGGAAGCGGTTGTAATCGGTCGCCCGCACCACGAGTTGGATGCCGAGCTTTCTGAACTGCTTGCGGAGCCAGCTCAGGCGCGCCTTGTCGTCCGGCCCCGAGGCGACGGCCTCGAAGTTGAGACTCAATGCCTTGCCTGTCGCCGGGTCCCGACCGCTCGGATAGCCGGCCTGGGCTAGCAGGTCGCGTGCCTTGTCCGGCCCGCGGCGCACGGCCCGCCCCTCCCGCCAGGTGTAGACGTAGGGATTGATCCCCGCTTCGCCCGCACGGTGTCCGAAGATGCCCGGAGGGATCGGTCCCTGGGCAACGATTCCCCGGCCATTGGCGAAGATAGCGATATACTCTTCATAGTCGACCGCGATGGAGATGGCCCGCCGCAGCAGGCGTGCGCGCTCCGAAGCGTCGCCCACCACCGGATCGCGCATGTTGAAGCCCATGTAGGCAACGGACGTCTGGATTGCCGTCAGCAGCCCGATCCCTTTTTCGCGCATGCGGCGGGTCAGGACCGCCTCGCCCTGATTGCTGAATTGGATTGCCTGATCGAAGGCGTCCGAAGAGATCCCCGAGCTGTCATAGTAGCCCTGCAGGAATTTGTTCCAGTAGGGGATGCCCTCCTTCTCCAGGCTGTAGACCGCGCGCTCGATAAAGGGCAAGGGCCGACCGGCGTCCGCCAGCAATCCCACCGCCTCATCTTCTGGCATGCCCTGGGTGGGATAGGACTCGCCGTGGAAGTTGGGATTGCGCGCCAGCACCATACGCAGGTTGGGGTTGTTCTCCTGGAGCAGGAAGGCTCCGGTGCCCACCGGATACCAATCTAGAGTGATATTGCGCTGCCTCATGCCGGGTTGGGCGTAGAAGCGGTCCGCCTCCCACGGGATGGGGGCGAAAAAAGGCATGGCGAGCCAGTAGACGAACTGAGGATACTTGCCCCTGATGCGGATGCGGTAGCTGTATCTGTCTAGTATCTCGGCACCGGCGAAGGGGATCGCCCGCAGATCCAGGAATGGCCGCCCCATACCGGGGATCGACGCGGGCGCCGCCTGCTTGATGCGCTTGGCCAATTCGGCGAAGTCATGGATGTGTTCCTTCATGGTGTCGGCAATCGGCGAGTGGAGCCAGGGCACGGCCAGGCGCTTGATCTGATAGACGAAATCTTCCGCCGTCAGTTCCCGGGTCCCCTGGTTCGGGAAGTCGGACAAGCGGTTGATCCCGGCCAGATCCGCGGTCGTCAGGTCCAGATAACGCGGTCGCCCCGATGCGTCCCGGGTGAAGGCGGGATGGGGCTGAAACCGGATACCGGGCCGAATGCGAATCAGGTATTCGCTGTAGGCCACCTGCTCCGCGGGCGTAGCGGTCGGGAGCGGTTTGTCGTCCGCATCCCAATAGGTAGGTACCGGTACCTCGACGGTAGACAGGGGCACCAGCTCATAGGGCTGCTTCAGGAAATGATACTGCAGCGGCGGCTCGTAGATCTGGGCGATAAAGGCATACTCGTTCGAGCTGTAGGAACGCACCGGGTCCAGATGCTTGGGACGCTCGGAGAAGGAACCATAGAGGACATCGGCCTCCGCCTGGTCGCGGGGATAGGGGTTGTTCCAGGGGGCATCGCCGCAGGCGCTCAGCAGAACCACCGACAGCGCGGCTGGCAGCAGACCCATCCAACACACCGCTACTCGCATTCCGATTTCCTGCCCTTTCCCCTACCCTAAAGTTTCGGTAAGGTAAACTCTCGGTGACAAACATCGCCCCAGCAGGACCAATGATCGCACCTCCGCACTGGCCTTGTCAGCCATACGAGGGGCTGTTGCCACTTATTAAGTCGGTGCAAAATCAACCCCTATGGACTGAAAGTCCATAGTCTGAGGAGCAACTGAAGGTCGCTGTTTCGGCTAAAGTTGATTGAAAGCCTCGGCCTGAAGTCAGCTCGAAAGGACTGAAAGTCAGGGCGCACTCGACTGGAAAATTATCATTATTATGCCCCTGATGTTCTCGATGCCTCTTTATATACTCTCTGATCATATCGTCTGTAATATACCCTGAACTGAAAGCACCATACCCAGTAGCCCAAAAGTGACGTTCCCAATACTGCTTCCTCAAATTCGGGAATTCTGGTTGTAGTTTGCGCGATGCCCTCCCTTTAAGTAACTTTATGATTTCACTAACCGACAACCTGGGCGGATAAGGGATGTAGAGAGGCACATGGTCCTTGCTCACTACTCCCTGGATGATTCCTATATCGTTATAACAGCGCAGGTCTGTCGAAACAATGTCCGTACTCTTTTCCCTACATCCTTGGTCAGTACCTTAATAGCAATACTTCGTGATCCGTACCAGATGAACCTTCAGATCGCAAACCGCATGTGTCGCGTACTTCTTCGATCTCATAGCCAAAAAATGCAAGGGTCTAGATAACTTTAAGAGAGGATTTCTCTCAACAGAGCAAGTATTCTATCATATAAAATTTCCTCTCGGTGATTGAACCTAAATTCACATTCTTTACAGGTGTAGATGAGGCGTCACAAAGCTGAGCGATTCGGGTCCGTAGTTTGAATAACAACTGATTGATCGTCGGACGGCTTATATCACTCGGCTCGGCGATTTTCGAGGCCGGTAATCGTGCGCAAAATAGGGTACAATCCGCTTGAATTTAGCTTCCGAAAGGTGTGAACGCCTGAAATACCTGTTTTTCCCTTTCATAATATAACGTTAGCACGCAGTTGCAGTGCTGAAGTTATCTGGACCCAATACTAAAACCCTTGGACTAAACTCCTATAATTTTTACTAGCGACCAGAAATAAACTGCACATCTTGGCAGTGATTGATATACGCTAGAGCCCGTAGCGGGGGATATTCGTTCACGTTGTTTCTGAACCGATATTTAGCGAACCGCATCGATCAGGTAGCGGGTTAGGTCGGGTAGCGAAGTAGGTCACGGTGGTTTGGACGCGCCGTAACCCACATAAGAAAGGGGCCGGTTACGTCTGGTACGGATACTCTCAACTACCGATAACATTAGAACTGACAGGATCTTCAAGGAAAATCCGGCCGCAAATAATCGCAAATCTGAGGTTAATGGGCCAGGCAGCATCGATGATGACGAGCCAATCTCGATCGCTTTGCGTTCATTTGCGGCAAACAAGAATTCCCGATCGAAGAACCGATGTGATTTATACTTCGGCACCGCTGTACTAGCTACCAACTACCAGACGATAGGATCGGATTACCATGGGTTTCCTACCAGATACACGAGTCCTTATCACCGGCGTCGCCAGCAACCGCTCCATTGCCTACGGCGTGGCGCGGGCCATGCACCGCGAGGGGGCTCGGATCGCTCTGACCTACCAGACCGAAAAGCTCAAATCCCGCGTCGAGGACCTGGCCGCCGAGTGTGAATCGGAGCTGGTGCTGCCCCTGGACGTAACGAGCGACGACCAGATAGCGACCGTGTTTCAGGAGTTGTCCGGGCACTGGGACGGACTCGATGCCATCGTGCACTCGATCGGCTTCGCCCCCCGCGAGCAGCTCGAAGGCGACTATATCGATGCCATCACCCGCGAGGGCTTCGCCGTCACCCATGACATCAGCGCCTACAGCTTCGCCGCCCTGGCCAAGGCCGGACGCGGGATGATGCAGAACCGCAAGGGCGCCCTCCTGACCATGACCTACCTGGGCGCGGTGCGCGCCGTGCCCAACTACAACATCATGGGTCTTGCCAAGGCGAGCCTGGAGGCGAATACCCGCTATTTGGCCGCCTCCCTGGGACCGGAAGGCACCCGAGTCAACGCCGTCTCCGCCGGCCCCATCCGCACCCTGGCCGCATCCGGGATCACAGATTTCCGGGGTATGCTCAAGCAGGTGGAGGAACGCACCCCCCTGCGGCGTAACGTGACCATCGAGGAAATCGGCAACGCGGCGGCCTTTCTTTGCTCCGACCTGGCCTCCGGGATCACCGGCGAGATACTGTACGTGGACACCGGTTACCACATCCTGGGTCTGGGTTGAAACGCCGCCGGTCGTTTGAGCTAGGGTCGGAAATTACACCGCCGGGGGCTTTGAGCGGCTCTCTACTATTACGTGTAGATATGAGGTTAGGCGCGTCCCCGCGGTCGCGGTATGCCGCCCGGGCGGAGCGCTCTCTAGCCCGGCAACCGAATAGCAGGGGCAACCGTCCGGTCGCCCCTACTGATTGGTTAAACAGGATCACTCCCGCAACAGGTCCCGGTCCCTTATCGATGGTTCTAAGGGTTTAGATAACTTTAGCACTGCAACTGCATGCTTAAGCATATGTTATGCAAGTAGCAAACAGGTATTTTAGGCATTCACACTTTTACGGAAGCTAAATTCAGACGGATTGTACATTATTTTATGCACGATTTACCGGCCTCAAAAATCGCCGAGCCGAATGATGTAAGCCGTCCGACGATCAATCAGTTGTTATTCAAACTACGGACCAGAATTACTCAGCTTTGTGGCGCCTCATCGCCCTTCTCTGGCGAGGTTGAAGTCGATGAATCCTCTTTCGGCGCGCGCCGTGTTCGTGGGAAAAAATGGCGCGTGGTCGGGGGTAAAACGATTGTCTTCGGGATTCTGGAACGCCTGGGTGGGTCTACACAGAAACCGTCTCGAACGCCGCCAAGAAGCCGCTACAGGCCGCGATCCAGGGCCGCGGGCAGCGTAGCATTATCCACTCGGACGGCGGGAGGGGCTACGATGGGCTGGTGGATAGGGGGTACAAAAAGCATTTCCGTGTGAATCATGGTCAGTATGAATTTGCCCGTGGTAATTGCCCTATCAATGGTATTGAATTGTTCTGGTCATGTGCCAAACGAAGGCTTGCAAAATTCAATGGGTTCCACGAAAAATTTTTCACCTACACATTGAAAGAATGTGAATTCAGATTCAATCCTCGAGAGGGAAACTATTTATGATAGAATACTTACTCTGCTTTTCCAATGATACTGGGCGGTGGTAAATTTTTAATTGATAGCGTAGTTGAGAGTCCAGGTCTACCGGGCTGCATAGCGACCCAACCTGCCTTCTACAAGTTAAAGATCACCACTACCTAAATATTGTTGGTTCCACACGTATTCTCGCCGTTTTTGATCACCGCTTTACTATGGTATTTGCTACAAGCATGTGCTTTCTTTTCAAGAATCATGACTAAAAAAACTTTGGTTAACTTTGCAAATAATCTATACTATATCATTTAATAGCTAGCACCAAAACGGGATCGAAATATGCGGAAACACCACCTCTACGGCATCGGCAACGCCCTGGTGGACATGGAATACGAGGTGGATGTCGGCGACCTTGCCGAGCTTGGGATCGACAAGGGGGTCATGACCCTGATCGATGCGGACCACCAGACCCGGATCATGGATCACCTCAGAGAACGCTGCCATCAAAAAGGCTCCGGCGGCTCCGCGGCCAACTCCATCATCGCGGTCAGCCAATTCAGCGGTAAGGGCTTCTATTCCTGCAAGGTGGCCAACGATGCCCTCGGCCGCTTCTACATGGATGACCTGGTTGCCGGCGGCGTGGACACCAACTATCACACCGTTCGGGAGGACGGGCACACCGGATGTTGCCTGGTCCTGACCACGCGGGACTCGGATCGGACCTTGGTTACCTACCTAGGCATCAGCGGCGACCTGTCCGAGCAGGAGCTGCTCCCTGAGTCCCTGCGCGCCTCCGACTATTTCTACACGGAAGGCTACCTGGTTACCTCCGACTCGGCGCGTGCGCTGTCCATCACCGCCAAGGAGATCGCCGAGGCGGCGGGGGTTGGGACCGCCATCTCCCTCTCGGACCCCAATATGGTGACCTATTTCAAGGCCGGTCTCCTGGAGATGATCGGCGGCGGCGTGGACCTGCTCTTCGCCAACGAGGCCGAGGCCAAGGGCATGGCGGACACGGAAGACCTGAACGCGGCCATCGCCTTTCTAAAGACGATCGCCCGGGAATTCGCGATTACCCGGGGCCCCGAGGGCGCCCTGGTCTACGACGGCAATACCCTGATCGAGATCGCGCCGGTCCGGGTCGATGCCATCGACACCGTCGGCGCCGGAGACATGTTCGCCGGCGCCTTCCTCTACGGCCGCACCCAGGGCTGGAGCCACAGACGCTCGGGGGACCTGGCGGCGGCGGCCTCCGCTAAGCTGGTGACAAGCCTAGGACCTCGTATCGACGCCGCGGCGACCCAGGCCGTCCTGCGGCGGTTCCTGTAACCCTGTTAAGGAACAAATCCCGGCATGTTCTTCATTCCAGGGAAACACCATGCCTGTCTACGAGTTCTATTGCCTCAACTGCCATAACCACTTTCAATTTCTTCTCCCGCCGGGTCGATACTAAGACGTGACCCAGCTGCCCCAGTTGCGGCCGGTCCGACCTGGAGCGACAGGCGCCCCCGTTCGCCATCTCCAAGGTCAGGGGCAAGCGGGCGGAAGACGCCGGGCTGCCGCCCAGAATAAACGAGAAACAGATGATGTGCGCCTTCGTGTCCATGGTCGGCGAGCTCGATAACCTCGATGAGGAGGATCTGCAGCAGGCGGCCGGGGGTTCGACGCCACCGGCATGCAACCCGGTGCTGGCATGGTGGAGGCCATCCGCCGCATGGAAGCAGGTGAGGACCCGGACCGGATCGAGGCGGAGCTAGGCGATGCGCTGAAGCAGGAAGACCCCCTCGCCGGGACTGCCGCGAAATCTTCCCGACCCGACTTGAAGTCCCTGCGGCAAACGCTGATGCCGCCTAAGTGGGACGAGACCCGGTATCCCCTGCGGTAGCAAAGCCCGTAGGATGCGGTTCTCGGTCGGCACTAGTGCCATCCTGGCGACAATGAACCACGCTTACCACACCACTGATGCGGTTCAGCGGTGGCCCACTCTGACGGGTCATCAGCTCACCACATCCTACGATCCCTCCGTGCCTTCGCGGTTCATCAGGCTGAGTAAACACAAAAGGCTGGGCTTGACCCGGCCTTCGGTTCCGCCCTAAAGCGCGGTGTTACGCCGCCGCCTCTTCGCCTTGCCTTCGAGCAGCCGGATTCCACAACCAACGCCGAATAATCCAGGACCGCACCCGGACAGGCACGACGTCGAACGCGGCCTAACGCAACATGATGCTAGGGTAGTGGTGGTCTTTAACTGGTAGAAGGTAGGTTGGACCGCTGTGCGGCCCGGTAGACCTGGACTATCAATCACGCTATTAGTTAATAATTTATCACTACCAAAAATTGGCGCTACACAAAAAATTCACGTTACACCGGTGTTAAGGCGAAGCCTCGCGAGTATGGTACGAGTAGTCGCGACCTGTTGTTATTTACCACAGAGAACACAGAGCGCATAGAGAATCGGAATTCCGCCTAGGCTAATCGTATTTCCATCTCTGTGTCCTCTGTGGTTAATCATCAATGCCATTGAGCCCCTAGGTTTCGTTTTTCTACCCTACTCAGGCCGCTCATTGGATTGTCGCTTCGTCGGTCTGGGGCGGTGCCTCATTAGACGCTGGGATCCGGTTTAGCCAAACAGCCTCTCAATCCTCACCGACCACCTCGACCACCTCGACCACCAGGCGACCACGGGCCAGGCGTGCGTCCACCCGGTCTCCGGGCGCGAGCCAGCCCGCGTCCGTGATAACCTGCCCCGTCGGTACCCGGTGCAGGATGGCGAAGCCGCGCGTCAGGGTAGCCAGGGGACTGCGCGCCTCCAGACCTTGAACGGCGCGGGCCAGGCGCTCGCCGCGGGCGTCCAATATTTGATCCACCGCCTCATCCAGGCGGCGCCCGAGCGCGCCGACGATTAGGTGCCAGCGCGCCAGCTCGCCTTGCGGTGATGCCCCCCGTAACCGCAGGGCGAGCAGGTCCAGGCGTCCCCGCGCGGCTGCCAGCCTTCTCTCCACCGCAGTGGTCAAGAGGCGTTGCAGCCCCTCGACGCGCTGCTGCCGGCGCCGGAGCCGGTCGAGCGGGTGCAGCAGATGCAGGTGCCGTTCCGCGGCGGTGAAGCCTTGCCGGCGCGCGGCAAGCCCCCGCGCCAGGGCCCCCTCCAATCGCTGCCCGCAAGCCCGCACCCGCTCCGCCAGGTGTTGTGCCGAGGGGCTAACCAGCTCCGCCGCCGCCGATGGCGTCGCCCCCCGCCGGTCGGCGGCCAGATCGGCGATGCTGAGATCGACCTCGTGGCCGATCCCCGTGACCACCGGGATGGCCGAGCGGCGGATGGCGCGGGCGAGGGCCTCGTCGTTGAAGGCCTGCAGATCCTCCAGCGACCCGCCTCCTCGGGCCAGGGTCAGGACATCGCACTCTGCCCGTCTGTTGGCCAGCTCGAGCGCCGCGACCAATGCCTCGGCTGCGCCTTGCCCCTGGACCTGGGCGGGATAGATCAGAACCGGGAGGGCCGGAAAGCGCCGCGCCAGCACCGTGAGCAGATCCCGCACGGCGGCGCCGGTGGGCGAGGTAATCAGACCGACCTGGCGCGGGATGGACGGCAGCGGCCGCTTCCGCGACGCGTCGAACAAGCCCTCAGCGGCGAGCTTCTGCTGTAGACGCTCGAACTCGAGGCGCAGGGCACCCTCTCCCGCCGGCTCTATGTGCTCGACGATCAGCTGGAACTCGCCGCGACCCTCGTAGAGACCGACCCGCGCCCGGACCAGTACCTGCTTGTGATTTGCGGGCGCAAACCCCAGCAACAGCCGCCGGGACCGGAACATGGCGCAACGCACCTGGGCTGCGGGGTCCTTGAGAGAGAAATAGATGTGACCGGAAGCCGGCTGCACCAGATTAGACAGCTCCCCCTCCACCCACAGCAGCGGAAAGCCACCTTCCAGAGCCGCGCGGACCTCGCGGTTGAGGCGCGAGATGCTGTAGATGTCCCGGGAAAAATCCGGTGGGTGCGGCGTGGAATCCTGAGAGGCTATCCGGAAACCAGGGCGTATTGACATTTAATTAGGGAGTAAACCCCAACCTCCGGGCTTGTCTTCTAATTACAGGATTCACAAGATGTTATAATTGGTTAGGATTTAAATAAATCCTTTGAATTTTGCAAGCCTTTGTTTGGCATATGACTAGAATGATTCAATGCCATTGATAGGGCAATTACCACGGGTAAATTTATGCTGACCATGGTTCACATGGAAATGCTTTTTGTACCCCCTATCCACCAGCCTATCGTAGCCCCTCCAACCGTCCGAGTGGATGATGCGGTCAAGGGCCACCTGGCCCCGGATTCCGGTCTGTAGCAGCTTCTTGGCGGCATTCGGGGCGATTTCCGTGTAGACTTTCCCGTGGCGTTCCAGAATCCTGAAGACAATCGTTTGGTGGTGGTAAATTTTTAACTGATAGCGTGGTTGATAGTCCAGGTCTACCGTGCCGCACAGCGGTCCAATCTACCTTCCACCAGTTAAATACCACCACTACCAATCGTTTCACTCCCGGCGCCGCGCCCTTTCTTCCCACGAACACGGCGCCCACCGAAAGAGGATTCATCGACTTCAACCTCGCCGGAGAAGGGCGATGAGGCGCCACAAAGCTGGGCGATTCGGGTCCGTAATTTGAATAACAACTGCTTGACCGTCGGACAACTTACATCGCTCAACTCGGCGATTTTCGAGGCCGGTAAATCGTGCGCAAAATTAGGGTACAATCCGCCTGAATTTAGCTTCCGAAAGGTGTGAACGTATGCATGCATTAGCAGTGCTAAAGTTATCTAGACCCTAAATGATATGCGCTATCCTCGCGGCAAGGCTCCCCATTAGAGGGTTCTGACCTCTTTCTCTGATGTAATCATCCGGGACCCGACAACAAATCTTCGGGATCCGCGGATTAAAATAGGCCTTTCTTCTGAGTCCAGGGAAACACAATGAGCACAAAGACGAATCCCAGTAACTTCTTCGAGGACTTCCGCGTCGGGATGGAAATCATCCACGCCACGCCGCGCACCATCACGGGTGGGGATGTGGCCCTCTACACAGCACTTTACGGCTCCCGATTCGCGGTCCAATCCTCTGGCGCCTTCGCCGCAGCCATCGGGCTACCGTGCGCGCCGGTAGACGACATGCTGCTGTTCCATCTGGTGTTCGGGAAAACGGTGCCGGACATCTCCCTCAACGCCATTGCCAATCTCGGCTATGCCTCCGGACGTTTCCATGCCCTGACCTATCCGGGGGACACCATCCGCACCGTCTCTGAGGTGATCGGCCTCAAGGAGAACTCGAACGGGAAGACCGGGACTGTCTATGTGCGCTCCGTGGGCACCAGGCAAGGGGGCGAGACGGTGCTCGAATACGTTCGGTGGGTGATGGTGCGCAAAAAGGACCTCGGCGCCCCGACCCCTGATCCGGTGGTACCCGAGCTGCCGCAGGCGGTTCCCGTCGCCGACCTGATCGTACCGGACGCATTGGACCTTTCCGGTTACGACACGGATCTGGCCGGGAGCGCTTATTTCTGGGACGACTATGAGGCGGGCGAGAAGATTGACCACGTGGACGCCATGACGGTGGAGGAGAGCGACCACATGCTTGCCACCCGGCTCTATCAGAATACCGCCAAGGTGCACTTCAACCAGCATACCGAAAAGGATGGCCGCTTCGGCAGGCGTATCGTCTACGGCGGTCACATCATCAGCCTGGCGCGCTCCTTCACCTTCAACGGCCTGGCCAACGCCTTCAAGATTGCCACCATCAACGGTGGGCGCCACGTGGCCCCCATCTTCGCCGGCGATACAGTCTACGCCTGGTCCCAGGTTTTGAGCAAGGACGCATTGCCGGGCCGAACCGATCTGGGCGCCCTGCGGTTACGCCTGGTCGCCTTGAAGGACCAAGATTGCGCCGTCTTCCCCTATCGAAACCAGGAAGGAAAATACGACCCCGCGGTTGTGCTGGATTTCGACTACACTGTCCTGATACCGCGAAAAGGCTAGTACGGAGGCCCTCAACTACCGATAACGAAGAGCGGACAGGAATTTCACGGAAGATTTAGCCGCAAATCAACGCAACTGGACACAAAGACAGATTTAAGAATAGTCGATCATAGCCGGACGAGCGCGTATCAATCAGACCGAAGACATCGCCTTATACCCGTTGCACGTGAATAGTTTGGTAAGCGAGGTGCGTCGATCGTGCCCGAGCGCAAGGCGCGACGAGGAGGAATAGCCGCCGCTATCGGGTGCGAAAGGCGTGCAGCGCGGCAAAATGTTCACGTGCAACGGGTATGCAACCATCGGGCTGGCAGGCGCGGGCAAGCCCGCGTCTACCGCGTAGATCATGGCGAGTCGATTGTGGCCGATTAGCGTCGATTTGCGTTCGCTTTCGGGTAGTGGTTAATTTCCTAAATGGTACATAATTAAGGGTCTAGATAATTTTAGCACTGCAACCGCATGCTAAGGTTATGTTATACAAGGAAAAAATATTTCAGGCGTTCACACTTTATCGGAAGCTAAATTCAGACGGATCGTACCCTAATTTTGCGCACGATTTACCGGCCTCGAAAATCGCCGAGTTGAGTGATGTAAGACGTCCGACGATCAAGCAGTTGTTATTCAAACTACGGACCCGAATCGCTCAGCTCTGTGACGCCTCAGAGCCATTCTTCGGCGAGTTGAAGTTGATGAATCCTCTTTCGGCGGGTGCCGTGTTCGTGGGAAGAAAGGGTGCGGGGCCGGGGGTAAAACGATTGTCTTCGGGATTCTGGAACGCCGCGGGAAAGGGCTATACGGAAATCATCCCGAACGCCGCCAAGAAGCCGCTACAGGCCACGATCCGGGGCCAGGTGGCCCTTTAACCGCATAACCGCATCCACTCGGACGGCTGTAGGGGCTACGATGGGCTGGTGGCTGGGGGGTATAAAAAGCATTTCCGTGTGAACCATGGTCAGCATGAATTTGCCCGTGGTAATTGCCCTATCGATAGAATTGAACCATTCTGGTCATATGTCAAACAAAGGTTTGCAAAATTTAATGGTATTCCACGAAAAACTTTTCATCTACACTAAAAGAATGTGAATTTAGATTCAATCATCGAGAGGAAAACTTATGTGATAGAATACCTACTCTGCTGAGAGAAAATCCTCTCTAAAATTATCTAGACCCTTTGCAAATAATCACTATACTATACATTTAATAATCGGCCACTACCAAAATCCTCACTTTAACTCCTGCTCGCAACGGTGGGTGTTTGTGAATCCAACCGAGTGTTAGGGGACCTTCAGCTCCCTAGTATTGGTCCGAATACCCGATCGCACCTCGAGGGCCACCTTCAAGGCTTCGAGTCCAACCCGGCCGTCGACGAGGGGAGGGCGGGAAGCTCGGACACACCGGACGAATGCCTCAAGCTCCCGGTCCAGAGGTTTGATGGGCCCGATCTCGATGCGTTCACGCACGATCTCGGGTCGCTCCGAGCCCCAGACCGCCTTGGGGCAGGCGGTGTCGAGCGTCTGGGTGACAAAGTCCAGGGACAGATAGCCACTGGGCTGAAACACGCGGATACGCCGCATCTTCTGGTCAGAGACCCGGCTGGCGACCACGTTTGCCACCGCCCCGTCGGCAAACTCCAGACGGGCGTTGGCAATATCGATGTGCTCGGTCAGCACCGGCGTACCCACCGCTGCGATTCCCCGGATCGGCGAGTCCATCAGCGAAAGGATGACATCGATGTCATGGATCATGAGGTCCGAGATGACATCCGCATCCGCCGCCCGCTCAGTGAAGCCCCCCATGCGTTGGGCCTCCATGTAGCGGGGTGCGGAGATTCTCCGGGCCAACGCCATGATTCCCGCGTTGAAGCGTTCCAGGTGGCCGATCTGCAGGATCGCGCCGGACTGATCCGCAAGCCGTACGATCTCCTCACCTTCCTCGGCTGTCGCGGCAATCGGCTTTTCCAGCATCATGTGGACCCCGCGCTGCAGGAAGGGAGCCGCCACCTCCAGATGGACCCTTGTGGGGGCGACGATACTCACGGCGTCCACCCGTTTGAGGAGCGCCTCCGCATTCGTAAACGCGGCGCAGCCTGCCTCCGCCGCTACGGCATGTGCGCGGTCGGCATTCGGGTCCACGACTCCCACGAGCGCCACGTCGGGCATGCGCGAGTAAATCAGGGCATGGAAGCGCCCCAGATAACCGACACCGACAACGGTGACACGGAGCTTATTTGTCATTAGAGTTGTTTCCTTTGTAATTGGGTCTAGATAGCTTTAAGAGAGGATTTTTTCTCAGCAGAGTAAGTATTCTATCATATAAGTTTTCCTCTCGAGGATTGAATCTAAATTCACATTCTTTCAGGTATAGATGAAAAGTTTTTCGTGGAACACCAATGATTCAATGCCATTGATAGGGCAATTACCACGGGCAAATTCATGCTGACTATGATTCACATGGAAATGTTTTTTGTACCCCCTATCCATCAGCCCATCGTAGCCCCTCCAGCCGTCCGAGTGGATGATGCTATCGATGGCCACCTGGCCCCAGATCGAAGCCTGTAGCGTCTTCTTGGCGGCGTGCGGGACGATTTCCGTGTAGACTTTCCCGTGGCGTTCCAGAATCCCGAAGACAATCGTTTTATCCCCAGCCCCGCGCCCTTTCTTCCCACGAATACGGCGCCTGCCGAAAAAGGATTCATCGACTTCAACCTCGCCGGAGAAGGAAGATGAGGCGTCACAAAGTTGGGCGATTCGGGTCCGTAGTTTGAATAACAACTGATTGATCGTCGGACGGCTTACATCACTCAGCTCGGTGCTTTTCGAGGCCGGTAAACCGCGCGTAAAATAGTGTATAATTCATCTGAATTTAGCTTCGGAGATGTGTAAACGCCTGAAACACCTATTTTTTCCTTGCATAACATAACTTTATGCATGCAGTTACAGTGCAAAGGTTATCAGACCCTCCTACTGAATTTGGGCATAGCGGCGGATACGCTCGCACGGCAGGCGAATGAAGTAGCCGCGGATCCCAACTACCAAGACAAGGCAATCGAGGACATCTCACCGGAGGCAGCTCTACCAGGGTATCCGGCGAAAACTCTCAGAGAGGGAGCGATCTTGTATAAAGAGACTGCACGAGCGATCGTGCGCTAGCTCAGGTAGTATCTGGCTGCGGTGAGCTCGAGACCAGCCGCGGGATGCAACGAATACAACGGTTTGATTCCGCAAGCGAGGAGCACGAAAGTATGCCTGAAGATAGTCTGGAACAGTTGAATCAACGCCTCTTGAACTTCGCGCGGGAGCGCAATTGGGAGCAGTTTCATTCTCCGAAGAACCTGGTGATGGCCCTAGCAGGGGAATGCGGCGAGTTGCTGGAGCACTTCCAGTGGCTGACCGAAGAGCAAAGCATCTCGCTCGCCCCCGAGGAGAAACAGGAAATAGCCTATGAGATGGCCGATATCCTGATCTATTTGATGCGCCTATCCGAGCGTCTGGACCTGGACTTGCTCGCTGCTGCGAATGCCAAGATTTCCATAAACGAGCAACACTATGCGGCGCACAACGTCTACGGAGATGCCCGGCGCGCGATTAAGCAATCCTAAATGATTCGGCGCTGTCGGGCCGCGATCCTCATGGAGGCGACCGGGCCCAGCCATGGTCGGCGCCGGACCAACCCGAACCGCAGGTCAGCCAGGCCGTGACCCGCGAGCTAGCGCCCATCGCGTGGGGTAGAAAACAGACCAGGAAGGCGAGCTTGTGGGATTGGATTGTTTGAGCTGCTTGCTAACCGGGTAGTGGTGTTATTTAACTGGTAGAAGGTAGGTTGGGTCGCTACGCAGCCCGGTAGACCTGGACTCTCAATCACGCTATCAGTTTCGAACCTGAAGCTGGGCACATCGGCTTCGAGGTGGCGTTCCCGCGTGGAACGCGGTTTACCTGTTCGCACTGTGATGCGGAGCACCAGCCGGTCCACGACACCCGTGAGCGCACCTGGCATCATCTGAACTTCTTCCAGTACCAGGCCTACACCCACACCCAAGTTCCGCAGTATTTAAGAAATTGGTAGTGACTAATTATTAAATGATTATAGTATAGTGATTATTTGCAAAGGGTCTAGTGTATAATTCATCTGAGGTTTGGCTTCGGTGTGTGAATGCCTAAGTACCTTGTTTTCCTTGCATAACACAACCTTAAGCATGCAGTTGTAGTGCTTAAAGTTAGACCCTAATTTTTTATCTAACGCGGCCATCACCAGGACTGGGACCGTGGCAACCCGGAGAGGTGCCGGAGCGGTTGAACGGGCTTGACTCGAAATCAAGTGAAGGCGACGGCCTTCCGTGGGTTCGAATCCCACCCTCTCTGCCAATTCAATAGATAAAAATGCCTATAATCATCGATATTGGGTATAACCAAGAGTCTAGATAATTTTAGCACTGCAACTGCATGCATAACATTATGACGGGTATTCCAGGCGTTCACACCTTTCAGAAGCTAACTTCAGACGGATTGTACCTTAATTTTGCGCACGATTTACCGGCCTCGGAGATTGCCGAGTTGAGTGATGTAAGTCGTCCGACGATCAATCAGTTGTTATTTCAAACTACGAGCCCGAATCGCCTAGCTTTAGTGACGCCTCATCGCTCTTCTCCGGCGAGGTTGAAGTCGATGAATCCTCTTTCGGCGGGCGCCGTGTTCGTAGGAAGAAAGGGCGCGGGGCTAGGGGTAATTAGTCATCGAGAGGAAAAGTATTTGATAGAATACTTAATCTCTGTTGAAAGAAAATCCTCTCTAAAGTTATCTAGACCCATAGGTATTTTCACCAATCAGGAACTCTTAATGCATTAGATTATTCAATGCGTTCCGTTATGAGAATCGTGTTTTTCAAGGTGCCCTCGATGCAGGTGGATTTTTATTGGAAATAATTACTCGATCGCGCCTATCATGCCACTGGAGCTGGATATTCAGAATGCCTCGACAATGCCGGTTCTCCCCGGCTACGAGCAACTCCATCGTTGGGCCGCGGCGGCCCTGGCCGGCCGGCGCGCCGGTACGCAGCTGAGTATCCGGTTGGTGGACGAGTTCGAGGGGGCCGATCTCAATCGGCGCTTCCGCGGCAAATGTAGGGCGACGAACGTGCTATCCTTCCCCTACAACCCTTTACCAGGCATGGTGGACTGTGACCTACTCGGGGATCTGGTGATCTGTGCCCCGCTGGTGGTCCGTGAGGCCCGAGAGCAAGGCACGCCGCTCGAAGCCCGTTGGGCCCACCTGGTGGTGCACGGGATACTGCATCTCCTCGGTTACGACCATTCGGACTCCCCCGAGGCGATCGAGATGGAGGGGCTGGAAAGGCATATACTCTTAGGGTTAGGATTCCCCGCACCCTATGAGGATAAGTAGGACTTTATGACGAGCGTTCGGGCAAGACTCGGGGCCCAGGTAAGGGCATGGTTAAAGAGGCTCAGACAGCGGATCGGCGGTGCGCCCCAGGACAGAGAGCAACTCGTCGAATTATTGCAGGACGCCAGGGGTCGCGCCCTGTTCGATACCGAAGCCCTGAGTATGATGGAGGGCGTGTTGCAGGTCGCCGACCTGCGCGTACGCGACATCATGATCCCGCGGGTGGATGTGGTCTGCGTGCGCCGTGACGATCCCCTCGAGGAAATTCTCAGGGTTGCGGTCGAATCCGCTCACTCCCGGTTCCCCGTCATCGGCGACGACAAGGGGGAAGTCGTGGGTATGTTGCTCGCCAAGGACATGCTGCCGCTATGCGTAAACAGTAAGGAGCGGCGCGTCTTCAACATCCGCAACTTGCTGCGCTCGGCGGTATTCGTACCCGAGAGCAAGCGCCTCAATGTGCTGCTCAGGGAGTTTCGCGCCAGCCGCAACCACATGGCCATCGTGGTGGACGAGTACGGCAACGCGGCTGGGGTGGTGACCATCGAGGACGTGCTCGAACAGATCGTCGGCGAGATCGAGGATGAACACGATTTCGACGAGGGTCCGCCGATTTTCAAACGCAGCGCGCGCGACTATACGGCGAAGGCCCGCACTACTATCGAGGAATTCAACGACTATTTCGGCAGCGACTTCCCCGACGCAGCCTTCGATACCATGGGCGGGCTGGTGGTAAATGCGTTCGGCCGTTTACCGAAGCGGGGCGAACGGGTCCAGGTTTCCCACTTTCGCTTTACCGTGATGCGGGCGGACAGTCGCCGGATCCACCTGCTCGGCGTCCAGCCGCTGAAGAGCGGGGATATCCAGGATAACAAGCAGGACGATTCATCCGTCTGATGCCCCGGGGCGGTGCGTTCCGAACTAGGGGGGGTGGAGAGAACCTGATCGACAACGACATCCTTTTGTCGGGTTAGCTGCGTATTCTGCTCGGTGCGTCGAGATACAGGGACCGGCTACGGCAAGTAACGCTTGGCTGATGAAGTATGGGATTTGATACAGAGCCGACCGGCTACGAGAAGGCCATCCTGTCGGATCTCTAGGGCGCGTGGCAGTGCTTGTGCGGGGAAGTGGCCGAGAATCCGGGGTTCGACGGCTGGGGGCGAGCGCTTTTTTACATCGACGGGGCCATGAGCTGGGAGTCCGTACGCAACCTCACACCATATGCGGAGGAACCTGGTACTCGTGCGCAACATCCTTCAGCAGGCCGACTTGCCGGATGGCGTGGTCGAGTGCCTGAAGATGGTCAGTGAGGCCATGTGACGAGACCCTCGCGGCACTGTCAAGCGGTGAAATCTGACCGGTAGTGGTGGTCTTTAACTGGTAGAAGGCAGGTTGGACCGCTGTGCGGTCCGGTAGACCTGGACTATCAACCACGCTATCATTATAAAGATCACCATTACCGGTCAGATTTCACTAACTGACAACCTAGGCGGATAAGAGATGTAGAGAGGTACATGGTCCTTGCTCACTACTCCCTGGATGATTTCTATATCGTTAGCAGCGTAGGTCTGTCGGAACAATGTCCGTACTCTTTACCCTACATCTTTGGTCAGAATCTTATAGCGATACTCCGTGATCCATACCAGATGAACCTTCAGATTGTAAACCGCATGTGTCGCGTGCCCCTTCGGCCTCATAGCCAAAAAATACTAAAGCCCTTGGACTAAAGTCCATAGTTTTTACTAGCGACCAGCAATTAAAGATCTGGTTCGCTAGGCTCACTCCCATCTACGGGCTACGAGTCTTGGGTCGCGCCTGCGCGCGGAAAGCGCCGCTCCAAGGGGTACGCAAATACGTCTTCCAGGTGCCCCTGTCGGATGTCCTCCCGGCGCCGATGCCACCAGGCGGCGTCCAGCAGCTCCCGGTGGTATTCCAGGAAACACGCACGGATGCGGGGATCCGGGAGCAGAAAGGTCGCGAACTCATCCGGGAAGACATCCCCCGGCGCCGCCGTGTACCAGGGCTCATCCGCCAGCTCCATCTCCGGAAACGGCGCCTCCGGGATCTCCCTGAAGTTGCATTCGGTCAGGTAGCAGATCTCGTCATAGTCGTAAAAGACCACCCGGCCTTGGCGGGTAACGCCGAAGTTCTTGAACAGCAGGTCGCCCGGAAAGATATTTGCGGCGGCCAACTGCTTGATGGCGTCGCCATATTCCCGGATCGAGTGCCTCAGTTGCCCTGCGTCTGCCGACTCCAGATAGAGGTTGAGGGGACGCATGCGCCGCTCGATATACAGGTGTTTGACAATGACCTGATCGCCCTCGGTCGTCAGGCTGCCTGCCGCCTCCTCCCGGAGTTGGGTCAGCAGGGCATCGGAGAAACGCTCCCGCGGGAAGGCTACATCGGAGTACTCCCAGGAATCCGCCATCCGCCCCACGCGATCGTGCAGCTTGACCAACTGGTACTTCCGCATCACCGCCTCCCGGGTCGTCGTCTTGGGCGGCGGGAAGTGATCCTTGATGACCTTGAATACATAGGGAAAGGATGATAGCGTGAAGACGCACATCACCAGGCCGCGGATGCCCGGTGCGATCGCTAGATCGTCGTTGGAGTAGCGCAGGTGCTTTAGGAATGAACGATAGAATTCGGCCTTGCCGAATTTGTGCAGGCCGATGGCCGTATAGAGCTCCGCCTTGTCCTTGTGGGGCATCAAGGGCCGCAGGAACTCCACCACCGCGGCTGGCACCTCGATGTCCACCATGAAGTAGGCGCGCGAGAAGCTGAAGATGTCCGAAATTTCGTTGCTTCCCGTGAGCAGGGTATCTACGTAGAGACCGCCAGCTTCATCGTTCAATATCGCAATGACAAAGGGAAGCTGGTCGGCCCCGTTGATGGCCTTGCCGATGATGTAGGCGCCCTTGTTGCGGTAAAAGGCCCGGCTGAGGACCGCGAGCTGGAAGTTCTCGCGCCTATCCCTGCCTCGCGGGAAGCGCGCGCGAATGGCGCGGGTGAGATTGCGCACATCGGTCCGGGCATCGCGGAAGGGCAGCCGAAACCCGAAGCTGGACAGGATATTGCAGACGACCTGAGCGAAACCATCCTGGATCGGATAGTAACAGCGGAAGCTGGGGGTCTCCGATTCCAGGTGCTCAGTGGATATCACTGGCCATACGAAGATGAATTCGTTGTTGTAATAGGCGCGGTGGAACAGGCGGCAGAAGACCGAATTGTAATAGGTCTCCGCCAGCTCCGGCTGGCTGTGTTTGGGTAGCAGGCGCAGGTATTCCACCTTGACCCGCCGCCACAGGCGTTCGTCGAGGTTCCGGATTGCGAACTCGGAGCGTAAGGCCGCGACGGTCTCGCCCACATGCCGGTCGTAGTAACCGATGCGCTCTCGGGCGGCGCGTTGCGCCGCTTCCCAGTCCGTGTCCTCAAACCACTGCCTTGCCCCTGCGGTCGTCACCCGGTACCGCCGATAGTGGTGATCGAAGCCGGAACGGATCGTCGTAGCGATCCGCTTTGCCAGAACCCATGCCATCGGTATACTCGTTACCCGTAAATCGGTTAGAGAGCTAGCTGCAAGGGGGCTTGTCCGGAGTGCGCCGGCAGAGCCGTGTATGGCCTGATTGGATCCAGGCGGCGTACACTACCAGCGGCGTGTGCCAGAGACTCGGGTAATGCGTCCCAACGGCGACCCTCGTTCTCCCGTCCTCCGGACCTGTGCCCGGGATAGACGCAGATGCGGCACCATATCCAAAGCGACGGCAAGCTTGATGTAGGTGCCGGCACAGCTAGCGCGGATGCCGGTCGATACTGGGGTAGAATTGCCGCCATACGCCTAGACTTCGAGTGCCTCCGGGGAGACCAGGATACCGTCCTCGTCGCAATAGATGTGATCGCCCGGCCGGAAGTAGACACCGGCGAAGCTCGCCGGGATGTTCCGCTGTCCTTCCCCGCGCTTCTCGCTCTTGCGCGGATTGGCGGCCAACGCCTTCACCCCCAGCGCCATGCCGGCGAGCACAACCGCATCCCGCACACAGCCGAACAGCAGCACCCCGCGCCAGCCGTTCTCGACGGCGCCGGCGGCGATCAGATCGCCGAGCATCGCGCAACGTAGGGAACCACCGGCATCCACCACTAGTACCCGCCCCTCCCCTGGCTCGCCCAGGGCGGCCTTAACCAGGGAGTTGTCCTCGAAGCACTTGACCGTGGCGATGGGACCGTGGAAACGGGAGAGACCGCCGAAATCCTGGAAGATGGGGTCACAGACCCGGACCCGGTCACTGTAGTCGTCGTAAAGATCGGCGGTTTTGAAGATCATAGGGCTGTTTGTAATGATGAGATCTATTTTAACCAAACAGCTTCTCAGCTGTTCCAATAAATCAGTAGTGATAAATTTTAACTGATAGCGTGGTTGAGAGTCCAGGTCTACCGGGCTGCGTAGTGACCCAACCTACCTTCTATCAGTTAAAGACCACCACTGCCCGGAAAGTTTCTTAAACGCCTCGGGATGAAACGACGGAAAACCAGCTCGATTCCTGGTAAGGCGATCAATGAAGACAAGATCAAAGAACAAGAAAGCTTTGAAAAATAAGAAGTTGAACCTCGTTTAGCAGAGGCTGAAGTGGGCCGCCGAGTGGTTTTTTCCACGGATGCAGTACACTTTAGTTCATGGCGCATTTTTGGTCATAATCTGGCGTTTTTCCCGTTTATTCATCCCCACCCCTTCGGGTCGAAAACGCGTCAACGTTTTGGGCGCTCTGAACGCTGTGACGCATGAGCTAGTAACGGTGATTAACGATACCTATATTAGGAGCCGCGTATGCCAATTGTTGAGAAAAATTGCTGCTATGAACCTCACTGTGCCAGTGACCTTGGTTATGGATTGGTGTTTAATTATTAAATGACTAGTATAGTGATTATTTGCAAATTCAACCAAAGAGTTTTTAGTCATAATTCTTGAAAAGAAAGCACATGCTTGTAGCAAATGTCATAGTAAAGCGGTGATCAAAATTTGTCGCCAAACAGTAAGCGCCTGGTTAAAAAGGAAAAGCAGAGCATCCTCCATCCCTTGAGGCGACGCCGACACTTATTGATCCCGAGCAAACACCGGTGTTGGAACTCGATGATCTCTGTTCCTTTGTCTTCAACAAAGACAACAAAAGCATAGGCCGGAATCGCTTTGAACAGAGAGACCCGGGAAATCGTTACTTATGCTTGTGGTGATCGCTAAATCCTCTGGGACCGCATACCTTCCACTTATAGAAAAGCCATGGTTTTCACCGATTATTGGGAAGCATATCAAGCTGTTATTCCGAATGAGCAGCATTTTTCTATTGGCAAAGAAACAGGAGAAACGTTCCAGGTTGAGCGCTGGAATAATATCTTGCAGCAGCACTTAGCGCACTTCGTGCGTAAGACGCTCTCTTTTTCCAAAAGCATCATTATACATGAGATCTGTTTAAAGCTCTATCCTGTATCGCTATATACGGAGGGGTCTAGATAACTTTAGCACGGCAACTGCATCCATAAGGTTATGTTATAAAAGAAAAAAAACAAGTATTTCAGGCGTTCACACCTTTCAGAAGTTAAATTCAGACGGATTGTACCCTAATTTTGCGCACGATTTACCGGCCTCGAAAATCGCCGAGCTGAGTGGATGTAAGCCATCCGACGATCAATCAGTTGTTATTCAAACTACGGATCCGAGTCGTTCAGCTTTGTGACGCCTCATCGCCCTTCTCCGGCGAGGTTGAAGTCGATGACCCTAATTTCGGCGGGCGCCGTGTTCGGGGGAAGAAAGGGCGCGGGGCCGGGGGTAAAACGATTGTCTTCGGGATTCTGGAACGCCACGGGTAAAGTCTACACGGAAATCCGCCAAGAAGCCGCTACAGGCCGCAATCCGGGGCCAGGTGGCCCTTGACAGCATCATCCACTCGGACGACTGGAGAGGCTACGATGGGTTGGTGGATAGGGGGTACAAAAAGCATTTCCATGTGAATTTATGGTCGACATGAATTTGCCCGTGGTAATTGCCCTATCAATGGCATTGAATCATTCTGGTCATATGCCAAACGGAAGCTTGCAAAATTCAATGGTGTTCCACGAAAATTTTTCATCTACACTTGAGAAATGATGTGAATTTAGATTCAATCATCGAGAGGAAAACTTATATGAGCAGGATACTTACTCTGCCGAGAGAAAATCCTCTCTAGAGTTATCTGGACCCACCTTAAATAAGAGCAGCATCCGATGAAAAGAGCCCTTTTAAAAAAGTTGTGCTGTCCATGGCCTTGGCTGCTGCCACCCTAAGCAGTGCCCAGGCTGCAGATACCATCAAGGTCGGTATCCTGCACTCCCTCTCTGGAACCATGGCAATCAGTGAAACTACCCTGAAAGACGCCATGCTAATGCTCATTAAAGAGCAGAACAAGAATGGTGGTGTTCTGGGTAAGCAGCTCGAGCCTGTTGTGGTCGACCCTGCATCCAACTGGCCTCTGTTCGCCGAACAGGCCCGCGAGTTGCTGAGCAAGCACAAGGTTGCCGTCATCTTCGGCAACTGGACCTCCGTATCCCGTAAGTCCGTATTGCCCGTGGTGGAAGAGCTCAACGGCCTACTCTTCTATCCGGTACAGTACGAAGCGGAAGAATCCTCCAAGAACGTCTTCTACACCGGCGCTGCGCCTAACCAGCAGGCGATCCCTGCGGTTGACTACCTGATGAATGAAGTCGGCGTGAAACGCTGGGTTCTGGCGGGCACCGACTACGTACCCCCGCACCACCAACAAGATTCTTGAGGCATACCTGACTGCTAAGGGCGTGCCCGCCGAGGATATAATGGTCGACTATACCCCTTCGGTCATTCCGATTGGCAATCCATTGTCTCCGACATCAAGAGGTTCGGTTCTGCCGGCAAGAAGACCGCCGCGGTCTCCACCATCAATGGCGACGCCAACGTACCCTTCTATAAAGAGCTGGGTAACCAGGATCTCTGCTGAAGACATCCCCGTGGTCGCCCTCTCCGTGGGCGAAGAGGAGCTCTCCGGTCTTGACACCAAACCCCTGGTCGGCCACCTGGCCGCATGGAACTATTTTATGAGCGTGGACGCGCCCGAGAACGACGCCTTCATCGACACCTGGAAGAGCTTCACCAAGGATGGCAAGCGTGTCACCAACGACCCAATGGAGGCCCACTACATCGGCTTTAATATGTGGGTAAAAGCGGTTGAGAAAGCCGGCACCACCGACTCCGACGCGGTACAGGAGGCCATCATCGGTGTCACAGTTCCCAACCTGACCGGCGGCCTCTCCGCCATGATGCCCAATCACCACATCACCAAGCCCGTACTGATCGGTGAGATCCAGGAGGACGGTCAGTTCGATGTGGTATGGGAGACCCCCGGCCTGATTGCCGGCGATGCCTGATCCGACTATCTGCCGGGTTCCAAGGACATCATCTCCGACTGGCGTGTACCACTCTCCTGCGGCAACTACAACGTCAAGACGGCTAAATGTTCCGGGCAGAACCACGAGTAAAACTCGAAATTGGAACAACCTTCTCGGGCTTTTAGCCGAGTCCGTTAAGGCCGGCCGGGTCACGCCGGGCCGGCTTGTTTTTACAACCTCGAGGACGTTGCCGAAACTGCTCAGTAGTTTGGCGGCATAGGTGACCCTTGCTAACGACGCAGATAGTTATGCCCATGATACGGCCATTCAAATGGACACTACTGATTGCAGCTCTTGCGCAGGTCCCACTTTCCCCGGTTGCAGCGGATAGTGATGCTCCCCTGGGAGAGGCCGCCGAACTGCTTAAATCAAAAAAGTTCAGCGACAAATCCAAGGCCGTGGAACTACTGGCAACCGCAGCTACACCCCAGGCCAAGCTGATGCTCAACGCCATGCTCGATAGCCGGCTCTACTACGTGAAGAAAGACAAGCGCGTGGTGACCGTCGAAAAACAGAGCAAAGAGTTTGCCATTACAGACGCCATCACCGGTGAGGCGATTGGAAGCGTAGGTAAAAGAAAGGTCAAGAAGCTCTCTCTCAACAACAAGCTGCGCAGCCAGATCCGCAGCGCCCTGGCGGTCATGGACCTGCGTAATCCTGATGCTGAGAAACGCCTAGCCGCGGTCGACCAGATGCTCGACCGGCCAAGCGCTGAAAATGCCGCTCTTGTCAGACCGCTACTTGAGCAAGAGACTGTCGACCAGATCCGTGAAGCGATGAAGATTGTCATCGCCCTGGGCGACCTTGGCTCCGAGGACAAGGCTCTGCGCATGGCCGCTGTGGGAGACCCTGGACGGCAACATCCACCCCGCAGTGAGAAACGGCCTCAATAATCTGAAACAGAAAACCCAGGACAGGGCATTTGCCGCAACCATCGCCCAGGTCCTGAAGAACATCGATAGCAAACTGCTGTTTTACAGCAAGGGTGGACTCACTGGCACTGTGACAGCGACAGTGTGCGACACAAGAAGTCGATAACCCGGCAACTGTCGCCCCAGTCGCAACTGTCGCTGTCGCAAGGAAGCCGGAACCACTCCCTTGAACTGTCACCGGATGAAGCATCAAACATCCGGGCATGGCTGGCGCACATTGAAGAATCCGACCCGGTCATCATCGCCGAGGTGGTGGATAAGTGCCATTATGACCTGGCGGCCCGCCGGTACTTTTTGAAACGGTCGGAGGAAGTGCCTGAAGCAATCACCATCAATCACCCGATGACCTGCGGCGGCTGTGTCCACTTCGAGTGGATCGACCACCCGCGCCTTGGCCACTGCGCCAAGGGCAAGCCAGAAGCCATCGCCGGATTGTGGGACACGGACCAGCGCTATTGCGAACGTTTCATCCCACAGCCAAGGAGTAAACCATGACGAAAAAGGAGCAGACCGGAGCAACCTAGCCGAAGACCCTTGTCGTCAGCAACCGGGAAGATCGGACGGGCGTATTGAAGCGTATCGGCGGCTCGCAATCCGACGGCTGGAATAACCTGATCGCCAATCAGGCCATGCAGGCGCTGTGGGAGGACCCGGGGGGTGCTACCGTCAAAGACAAAGACCTGCGCGCCATCGTCGGCGCGCTGGACGGCATGATGGCCGCACAGCTGATCGCCGCCCACAATACCGCCATGAGGTGCTATCGCCGCGCCATGCTCGAAGATTGGCCCCTGCCGCGGCGCGAGCACCTCGATCAGGCAAACAAGCTGTCTCGGACCTGGACGGTGCTTCTGGGCGCGCTCGGCAAGCATCGCGGCAAGGGTCAGCAAAAAGTCACGGTCGAGCATGTCCACGTTCACGCCGGCGGCCAGGCAGTCGTCGGGAACATCGAAAGATTAAAGAGGGGGGGGGAGGTAAACACAAAACGGACGAACAACCCCATGCAAGGGAGAATATCCACGCCATTGCCCATGCACTTGAGTCCCCGATGTGGAGCCAGGACACGAGCCAGGACGCCATGCCGGTCGCCCGCGATGGCGAACGGCCGTTGTCGCATGCACGGGGGAACATCGCCCGGCGCTCCGATCGGTAACACCAATGCTCGAAAACACGGCCTCTATTCGGCAGAGGCCATTGCAGAGCGGAGAGAAATTTGTAGTTCTCATCCGATCCATGCGCAGACTGGCGGAAGAAGTGGACACGCGGGACTGAAGGCGATGACTGCGACACAGGCGGAAATGGCAGCGGGAAGCACGTGCGGGCGAAGAATGACCTTTTCCGCATTGATCAAAAAGGGCGGACTTACCGGCGGTATGACAGCGACAGTTGCGACAGTTACCAGCTGATCGGCTTCTTGTGTCGCAACTGTCGCTCTCGCAAAGCAGCCGGAACCACTTCCTGAACTGTCACCGGAAGAAGAATCAAACATCCAGGCTTGGCTAGCCCGGCTAACCACCAAACAACACCAACTGGGGATAGACAATGACCAAATATCGCAACATCGTCAACAATGCTCTCGAACCAATCAGGATGCGCGGCAAGTATACGTCAATAGACGAGGCCGAAGATGTGATTAAAGCAACCTTATGTCGGACTCGAAAATGAACGCTTTTCCCCAGGCCGAAGCCAACCAACAACGACCAACCAAGGCCCACAAGGGCCGAACTAACAGCGAATTTCCCAAATGATCTCGGTAAAAAAGACGACTGTCGCAACTGTCGCTGTCGCAATGGTCACGGGAGGACGCCATGGGCGGTATCGGTAGCGGCCGGTACCGGGGCGCGAAAGCCACCCCCAGCGACTACCGATCCATCGACGTGCGGCGCTGGAACCGAGATGGCTGGCTCGCCCCGCATCAATCCTTCGTCTGTCAGTGGTCCCGCCAGAGCGAGGTGGTCTCGGCCATCCACGTGCGCACCGAACCGGGCCGGGTGCTCCTCACCTACCGCCGCGGAAAATACTGGTACTACCGCGCAGCACGGAAAATTGCAGAAAAGACGCTATACTTGAGCTTTCCGCTTCCGCATCTCTATACGCAGAATCCGTAATATCCGCACGAATAGCCCGTTTTCTGGGTTTCTGCGTATTGTGCGTATAGAGATGAAGAATCCCTAATAGGGGTAGATGGTCTACTCAATGCCCTGGGGATCGTCTGCAAGGATCGCCTGTTACCCCAGGGTACGTGCTGTCGGCAATGGCCCCGGAGGATAAGAAGGCTTGGCACTCTGGGAAGCTACCCCCGGATACCCTACGGGATTTCGCAAAAGTCACTCTCGTGGCGTCGAGCAATGGACCAAGGGAGGCCACGGCCCACTACACCTGGCAGGCTCCTGTACCGTCAATGTGGCCCGACCTGGCATTGCGGACTGGTGGCGAACCGCCGACAGGCCCTGCGGGTGAAAATCAGCTTTAACCTGCCGTATCCCCCGATCATCAATACCTACTGGCGACATGTCGGCAGGCGCACGATGTTGTCCAAACGGGAGCGGCAGTACCGCAACCTGGCAATGGAAGAACTACTCGACCAAGGAGTCGCCGGGATTTGGATCAGCGACCACGTGGCAGTACGCATCGAAGTTTACGTTCCAGACTGGCGCCGGCGAGATCTGGACAACCGGCCCAAAGGCGTGCTCGATGCGCTGACCTATGCGCGGGTATGGGGCGACGATCACCAAGTGGACGAGTTGCGGTTGATCCGAATGCCCAGGACCGTGAAGGGGGGGGATGCTAGCCGCCACGATCATTGAGGCACCGATGGTCAGAAGGGAGGGCGAGCAACAGTAGAGAATCTAAGTGAGATCAGGGTGAGGTGAGCGGGTAATCCCGTGCTGAGTTGGGGATAAATTTGGGGATGCCTATCCATCCCCAAGAAATAACTTACTGAAAGTAAGTATTTTTCTTCCATGAATGGCGGAGAGAGAGGGATTCGAACCCTCGATGGGCTATCAACCCATACTCCCTTAGCAGGGGAGCGCCTTCAGCCACTCGGCCATCTCTCCGAAAAAATGTTCCAAAAATAGCTCCCTCTTCCGATCTTCTTCGTTAAATATGCCTGCCATTTACCTCTAAAAACCGAAAAAATGATCTCATTTCGGGCTATTCTTACCAGGATCCATTTTAACCAACTTTGCGCTTTCGCTATGTGGGGATGGGTAATGACAAGGGTCTAGATAACTTTAAGAAAGGATTTTATCTCAGCAGAGGGTGGTGGTCAATTTTTAACTGACAGTTATGGTTGACAGCCTCGGTCTGCCGAGCCACGCAGCGGCCCAACCCACTTTCTGCCATTTAATCCACCACCCCGGTGTTTTTTCCGTTCATTCATCCCGACCCTTCCGGGTCGAAAACGCGTCAACGTTCTGGGCACTCTGAACGCCGTGACGCATGAGTTAGTAACGGTGATTAACGATACCTAATAGGGAAGAGAGCAGGTAGCATCACAAACCCCAATCAGGGCCGAGGTTGCATCCCCGCTATGGCGTTTGACTACTCAGGAACAGCATCAGGGATGGTCTCGACTTCATCCTGCCGCATGACTTGCTCTGCCTGCTCCCGCTTTATGCGTTCGTAGATCTCTTCACGGTGCACCGCTACGTCGCGGGGAGCGTTGACGCCGATGCGCACCTGGTTTCCTTTGACGCCGAGCACGGTAACGGTCACCTCGTCGCCGATCATCAGGGTTTCACCGACCCGTCGGGTGAGTATCAACATTGTTGTTTCTCCCTTATCTCCTTTCCCAGATCGTGACCTGCCTCGCCATGGCCCGGCGTTTTGCAGCACCATTAAACGGAGATCGGTCACAGCCAACCAAGCATGGAACCCAGAATTAAACTCCACGGTAGTGGTGGTATTTAACTGGTAGCAAGGTAGATTGGGCTGCTGTGCGACCCGGTAGACCTGAGCTATCAACTACGCTATCAGTTAAAAATCTACCACCACCAACTCCACATCTTCCAATTCTAACAACAGCTCTGACTACACCAAAGTCTTTTTGTTACTACTGCCTTACCACCATCGGGGAAGTCAGCCCCCATGGTGCAACTCGAAGGCCTGGTGCAACACCCGCACGCCGAGCTCCAGATACCTTTCATCCACGACCACGGATATCTTGATCTCCGAGGTGGAAATCATTTGTATGTTGATACTCTCCTTCGCCAGGGCGGCAAACATTTTGCTGGCGATCCCGGCATGGGAGCGCATGCCGACGCCGATCAGGGAGATCTTGACGATCCGGTCGTCGCCCGCGACCTCTCGCGCTGCCAGGAACCGTGCCGTAGCGTTCAATATCTCCAGGGCCCGCTCATAGTCGTTGCGGTGGACGGTAAAGGTAAAATCCGTGGTGGCCTTGTCGGCGGTGACGTTCTGGATGATCATGTCCACTTCGATATTAGCCTCCGCTATGGGACCGAGGATCTTATGGGCCATGCCCGGCTGATCCGGGACCCCTAGGATGGTGAGCTTGGCCTCGTCGCGGTTGCACGCAATGCCGGAGATGACGGCGTCTTCCACTGCTTCCTCCTCGAAACTAATCAAGGTACCCTCCCCCGCCTCGAAGCTGGAGAGCACCCGCAAAGGGACCCGGTACTTGCCCGCAAACTCCACGGCCCGGATCTGCAGCACCTTCGAGCCTAGACTCGCCAGCTCCAGCATCTCGTCGAAGGTGATGCGGTCGAGCTTGCGGGCCTGCGGCTCGATGCGCGGGTCTGTGGTGTAGACACCGTCCACGTCCGTGTAGATCTGGCATTCGTCAGCATCCAAGGCAGCAGCCATAGCCACCGCCGAGGTATCCGAACCGCCGCGTCCCAGGGTAGTGATGTCGCCCTCTTCGTCCACGCCCTGGAATCCGGCCACCACGACCACGCACCCGGCATCCAGATCGGCCTTGACCCGGGCACCGTCGATCCTGCGGATCCGGGCCTTGTTATGGGCACTGTCCGTGCGGATGTGGACCTGGCCCCCGGTGTAGGACTTGGCGGGACAGCCCAGACCCTCCAGCGCCATGCTGAGCAGGGCGATCGTGACCTGCTCGCCGGTGGACAGTAGCACGTCCATCTCCCGCGGGTCGGGCCGTGCTTGGATCTCCTTGGCCAGGGCGACGAGACGATCGGTCTCGCCCGACATGGCCGAGACGACGACCACGACCTGCTCGCCCCGGTCGCGCCGGATCTTGACCCTAGCCGCGACGGCCTTGATCCGTTCGATACTGCCGACGGAGGTACCGCCGTACTTCTGCACGATTAGGGACATACGACTTCCCGAATGGCCTATCCTCTTTGCCCTACAACTAACGCCGAACTGCACTGTCAAGTGCCGCTTGCTCTGAGATCGAGCACGCGGAAACGCCTAAGCAGCTTTTGGTCAGCTGGAATACCGCGTTAGTTGTCAGGCCCCGTGGTGGACCCCGCAAATTGGACAGGATGCTAAGTTGAGAAGAAGGGGCGCAAGTAACCGCACCACGGAGGAATCAAGCATGCCAAGCAAACGTAAAGTCCACACGCCAGAGTTCAAGGCAAAAATATCCCTAAGAAGCCACCTTAAAGATCTGCGGAAGACTGCCGGTGAGCCGGCGAGTCGGATCAGGTTCGCCCGGTCCGGATCAACACCTGGAAGAAGCAGACAAGCGAGAGCCTACCGGAGACTTTCAGGCGTGGCAAATTCACACCCCGGCCCGCGTTCGAACACGCACTCACAGCGCTGCTGTATGAAGAGGTCAGGCGCTTGAAGACGGAGCTGGATCGGCTGGAAAAAGTCGGCTGAATTCGGTGGAGCATAAACGCCTGCTCATTGACCCGCGGCATCCCGAGTCGAGCATTGCCTACCAATGTGCGCTGATTGGGCTAAGCCGCTCAAGCCATTAATCGTTGCAAAAGTAATCGTAGAGCATGTGATTTCGCAGTTAGTTTTTAGGCAGTGGTGGTCTTTAACTGGTAGAAAGTAGATTGGGCTGCTGTGCGGCTCGGTAGACCTGGACTATCAACCACGCTATCAGTTAAAATCTTACCGCTACCCGGTGCTGTTGTATCAGCTGCCTGACAGTCGGACTCTGTTCGCGCTAGGATTGATGGTTTCAGCCCCTCTAATCGGGAGGACGATATGGCAAGTTACAGTACCAACGAGTTCCGTGCTGGTCTCAAGATAATGCTCGACGGCGACCCATACGTTATCGTCGAGAACGAGTTCGTCAAGCCTGGCAAGGGTCAGGCCTTCAACCGGGTGCGGGTTCGCAACCTAAAGAACGGGCGCGTGGTGGAGAAGACGTTCAAATCCGGTGAGTCCGTGGAGGCCGCCGATGTCCATGAGACCCGGCTGCAGTATCTCTATAACGACGGCGAACTCTGGTATTTCATGGACCCGGAATCCTATGAGCAGTTGGCCGCGGACGCCACCGCGATGGGAAAGGCGGTCAACTGGATCAAGGAACAGGACTTGTGCGATGTCACCCTGTGGAACGGTTCTCCGCTGAACATCGAACCGCCCAACTTCGTGGTGCTCAAGATCACGGAAACCGATCCTGGTCTCAAGGGCGACACCTCCGGCGGCGGCGGCAAGCCGGCGACCCTAGAGACCGGAGCGGTGGTGCGCGTTCCTCTGTTCGTTCAGACCGGCGAGCTGATCAAGGTCGATACCCGCTCGGGCGAATACGTCACCCGCGCTAAAGACGGGTGAGCTCGACCTGGCGGCCTAGTGCCAGCCTTGAGATGTTGCGTGCCCGGGCGCGTCTACTCGGCCGCATACGGGAATTTTTCGCCGCTGCCGGCGTCATGGAGGTAGAGACCCCCATCGCGTCGCGTGCCGCCGCCAGCGATCCCGCCCTCGCCAGTCTGAAAACCGACTGGTCCGGCGCTGGTGCGCGGTCGCGGCCGCTCTATCTCCAGACCTCCCCCGAGCTTCCCATGAAACGCCTTCTGGCAGCGGGGAGCGGCCCCATCTTCCAGATCTGCAAGGTTTTCAGGGACGGTGAGCGCGGACGCCTCCACCACCCCGAGTTCAGCCTGCTGGAGTGGTACCGTCCGGGTCTCGGATATGGGGCCCTGATGACGGAAGTCGAGGATCTAGTACGCCATGCTCTGGATCGCCCCAAGCTTACGGTCCAGCGCATCGGCTACCGGGAGCTGTTTCGGGCCCACCTGGGACTGGACCCCATGCGCGCGGATGTGGTAACGCTGCGACGAGCCGCTGCTGTTATCCCAGGTTCCCGAGCGTTGGTCCTCGACCACGGCGGCTGGCTCGACCTGCTGCTCACCCAGTGTATCGAGCCGGCGCTCGATCGGGATCGATTGACTTTCGTCTATGATTATCCCCCCAGCCGGGCGGCCCTGGCCCGGACCTGCCGGGGTACCGAGCCGGTAGCGGAACGCTTCGAGCTCTACCTGGAAGGCATGGAGCTGGCCAACGGGTTCCAGGAGCTCACGGACCCCGGAGAGCAACGCGAGCGTTTCGAGGCAGATCTGCGGGAACGCTCCGCGCGGGGATCGGACCGATTGCCCTTGGACGAGGCCTTCCTGGCCGCTTTGGAGGCGGGCATGCCCGAGGCAGCGGGCGTCGCCCTGGGCCTGGATCGCCTGCTCATGGTAGCTACCGGCAGTACCCACATCGACCAAATACTGGCATTCCCGGTGGAACGGGCGTGAGATCTGTACGAGCGATAATCTTCGTTCCAAGCAGCCTCGTGGTACTGGAATCTATAGGGTCGGCTGCGCCCACCAGGCAATTTTTGTAATCTCATCCGGCTGGGCACAGCCCACCCTACAAATAATCGTGCCCTACGCCGCGATGTATTTTAGAGATGTTCGTATGTTAGTTAAGGTGTACGAAAAGTTACCTCTTAAACAGCGTCGCAACATAAGCTAAATTATGGCGATATAGACCATGGCTTCACTCGATTCCGTGAGGAGTTCGTAATCCTTGAACTCAAGCGCCGGCATCCCCCAAGCCATGCAGAAGCCCATTCAACGACCCATCGCCGGGGGAGTAACATAAAGCCGCGGGCATTGTCATTGCGCTTGACGAGGGTCTAGATAGCTTTATAGAGAGGATTTTCTCTCAGCAGAGTAAATATTCTGCTCATATAAATTTTCCTCTCGATGATTGAATCTAAATTCACATTCTTTTAGGTGTAGATGAAAAGTTTTTCGTGGAATACCATTAAATCTTGGGTAGTGGTGGTCTTTAACTGGTAGAAAGCAGGTTGGACCGCGGTGCGGCCCGGTAGACCTGGACGATCAACCACGATATCAGTTGAAATACCACTACCATCTATTGACTGGCGGATGATTGTTAAATGATATGGTATAGTGATTATTTGCAAATTCAACCAAAGTTTTAGTCATGATTATTAAAATAAAGTACATGCTTGTAGCAAATGTTATAGTTAAAGTGGTGATCAAAAATGGTAAGAATGCGTGTAGGAACCAGTAATATCATTCGCCAAACAGTAAGCGCCTGGTTAAAAGAATAGAGCAGAGCAGTTTCCATCCCTTGAGGCGACGCTGACACCTATCGATCCCGAGCAAACACCGGTATTAGAGATCGATGAACTCTGTTCCTTATGTCTTCAACAAAGACAACTATAAAGTATGGGTCTGAATCGCTTTAAACAGAGAGATCCGGGAAGTCGTTGCTTATGCTTGTGGTGATCGCAGTAAAGAAATGAATTAAATCCTCTGGGATCGCATACCGTCCACTTGTAAAAAAGCCATGGTTTTTACCGATTATTGGGAAGCGTATCAAGCTGTTATTCCGAATGAGCAGCATCTCCCTATCGGCTAAAGAAACATGGAGAAGCGTCCCATGTTGAGCGCTGGAATAATACCTTGCGCCAGCACTAGCGCGCTTCGTGCGTAAGACGCTCTACTTTTTTCAAGAGTATCATTACGCATGAGGTCTGTCCAGGTTTCTGACATAGATCTCAACATTGTTATCTACATGGCGGTAGCATGTGAGCTGAAAGATCTGGAAAAATCGGTAGCCCCGTGGTTTAGAATGAAATAAAAAAGAAAAGTTCTATAATCTCACCCTGAACCCTGTATAGATATATTAATGAGAATGGGTGGTTGGATTTCATTCCAAGAGGAAGTTTCTTGTATGGATAGACGGTTTCCTGGAGGATGTAAACTCATTCTTAGGATAGAACTGCCGGTTATTGGTCTAACATTATAAGAAATGCGGACGTCATCTTTCCTGAAGGGGATATATACAAAAATAACATTTTCCTATTGATGCCGTTTGCGTGACTGCTCTTAGTAGTGGAGTCACATTTTGAGATAGATAATGGCTCGTGAACAAAAAGCTCCCGGAAAATCCAACCGTCAAGGCATCAGCTTAACCAAGCTGATGAGCATGTTTCCAGACGATGCGGCGGCTGAAAAATGGTTTGAGGCACAACGCTAGCCGGAGGGGCCCCGCTGTCCCGTATGCAATTCCGGTAATGTTCAATCCAATATCAAGCATGCGTCGATAACCCATCGTTGCCGGGATTGCTCGAACAAAAAGATGTTCTCGCTTAAAGCCGGAACGATTATGCAGGGCTCCAAGCTCGGCTATCGGATTTGGGCGATAGCGATCTATTTGCTAACGACCAGCCTCAAAGGGCGTGTCGAGCATGAAGCTCCACCG
>Ga0209052_1000099_pt1 | contig 40952 bp, 35 predicted proteins | sample WorMetHEROISLAND_2_FD_187409 | JGI IMG/M metagenome (GOLD analysis project Ga0209052, IMG submission 187409) | Marine gutless worms symbiont microbial communities from Max Planck institute for Marine Microbiology, Germany - Olavius sp. 4 HERON... | ecosystem: Host-associated > Annelida >...
GCGCGTCTGCCACCCTCATCCCTGGAAGCGATTTGGCGTTACTACCTGAGGCAGGAGCCCGGTGCGTTAGTAGCGCATGCCGGGATCTGCGCGGGGGGTGCCGGGTGACCGGCATTCCTACCGCGACTAGCATTCCCAGTATTCTGGAATATTCCTGATATTCGTCTACTCCGACCGATTAGAGCCCGGGTGAGAGTATTATCAAAAAAAAATTGACTGCCCCTATTTAATTTTTAGCCAGTCGCCTTTCCCGCATTATGCCCTTTTTTGTAAATTGGAGCGCAAAATCCATCTGAATCCCTGTGATGCTGTCGTGCATATTCTGCAAGATAGCGACAATTCTGAGCTCGCTATTCCATTGAAACATGAGAAATGCGAATTGGACGCCTTTGACCTCATAAATTTCCTTTGGTTCAAATATCCTTTTGAGCACATCAGGATAAACATTTCGTTTGGATGAAGTCGCTTTGAAATGCCAGACGATAAAGGCGGCAATGAGCAAAACCAGGGTCCAGCCTACCAGCCTGATTGTGACCGTATATTCGGACGGCTGTCCACGATAGCCTATGAGAAGCAAAATAAGGCATGGGATGACGAGCAAAACGGCCAATGCGAGCTGAAAAGTCAGGGGCTTGGCTTCTTCACCCGAGCCGATATCCATAGAAAGAACCTGTTTAATAGCCATTGATATTCTTAAGTGTCGCCTTGCCGTTGGCGGCTACCATAATCCGGGCAATGCCGCCGCTGCGTAACTGCTTTTCAAGGGCCAGGGCTTTTTCTTTGGGGGCAAAATAGGCCTCGATGCCATAGCGCACGCCAAAGGGGCCGATTTCGCCCCGCATATTTGTGCTGATGCGACCTCTCAAGAAAAGTCCTTCTGACGGTTTTTCGTAGCCGGCCCCGGCATATGTGTGGATGCCGTCTTTATCCGGCTTTAGGCTGACATAGACGATTTCGCCATGTCGGGGTAATTTTAGCGCGGCTTCTTCGGGCAGCTTAATACGTGATATATCATAATTGAGACGGGCATAGTTGCCGCGAAAAAGGCTGCGGGGATCAATCGGCACAACTTTCAGTATTATTTCCTGTCCCGTCCATAGCGGGTAAACCGCGTTCAGATATTCAGCCGCCAGAACAGCCATCTGAAAAACGACCAATAAAACCAAGCCCTTTATCGTCCAGTTTTGTTTCATGATTGTTTTACCTCCATCCCGGCGCTTCTTTTCCAGTAACGGGCGGCGCCCAGAAGGATGAACGCAAAGACCGCAAAAAGAATTGCCGCACCAATGTAGTCCCCGACGAGATCGATGTACCGGAGCAATGCCGTTATCATGATGATGATAATTCCCAGATAGAAGTAATGGGACACCCCGTCGTGGAATCCACGCATGATGAGCCAAACACCGGTGGCCACCATGACGATGTTGTCCAGTATTTGCAGACTCTGAGGATTCCCAATATTTTTTGACATCACCATAAAGAGGGCCGTTAGATAAAATGCAGAAAAAGCTGTCGCCGCTACCACCTGTCTGCCCGAGATATAAGACAGGACGATGGCCAGACCGCACAACACAATCGACAAGCCGACTGTAAATTTCGGGATTTCCCAATCGGTCAACATCAGTCCTTCCCAGGTTTCTTCGAAGCTGAACACAACCAACGAAACGATCGCGAATCGCAGCGTCCACACGCCGAGAAGGGTGCCGTAGTCTTTCAGGCGGTGATCGTCTCGATGGGCCAGCCATTTGGCAATTGCATGAAAAAGGATGAATATCGCGGCGCCCAGGGCCACATTTTCAGGGCCGAAATTGAAGCGATGGGTTTCATCCAAATACCATGAGAGCGTTGACTCAGCCCATATTCCGATTCCTGCAATCAATGCCAGGAACACGATATTGCTTTGCTGCAGCCTCAGAACATACCAGCCGGTCAGAATCAGAAAGACAGGGAAAAACAGCGGGTAGAAATGCAGCCCGGCCTCGACAAAAAACCAGATGAATGCAAGTGCGACGCTCAGCATCATGATCAAATTGCTCCGCAGTAAAAATGCCAACGGCAGCACACCCATGGCCCACCAGAAAACACCGTCGGGATAATGTTCACCAATGTGGTAGATCTGGGCGATCAGAATTATGGAAGCACCATAAAAAATGGCGCCCAGAAAAAAGAGGCCGACGGCGGACTTCCCCCGGTTATGCTTGTAATTGTAAATACCGCCTAGATTGGCCAACAGGGTGATCGCAACCAGGCCCGCCATCCGCATGGCGCGGGGTATATCCTCCCAGTTGGCGCCGATGACGGTTATCAACGACAAGCCGATGAATAAATACCCCAGCGAGACCAGCACATAGTAGCCGTAGGAGTGTTTTAAATGGGCATGGTAGTCGATTCCATAGCGCAGGCAGATAGACGCGGCCTGGTCAGTGGATATCAGGTTTTCATCAACCCAGGTTCTGGTCTCTTTGGCCAGATCATGTTTTAGCAGTCTTATGAGTCGCATGCCGCAAAATACCTTATTTTAAAGTTGCATTGTGTTGGACGTGTCTTTTTTATAAGCTATCTCAACAGTTTACCACGGTTTAAGTGTTTTAAAAGGATTTGATTAGGGTTTTTAAACAGCCAGGGATCGAAGGTGAATCATTGACGCACCTGCTGAGGCAGATGGTCATGATTCTTATGCAGCATTCGTGCCGAACTCGTTCACAGGGTGGGTTTATCATGAATCCGGGTCAGTCCAGAACCAACCGGCTGAGGTTGTCAGACATGGGGATGCCCACGCCTCGCACCTCCGGTATCGAGCTGCCGGTCATTTGACAGGGATTAAAAGCGTGTGATATTCAATCCTTGCAACCAATCCGGCAGGATCGAGATGGCCGAAGATCGGCATCTAAACCAATAGACCAACAGATCAAGACCCTTCAGTCGGGAAGGAATAAATATGAAATACCGAAAATTCGGCGGGTTGGACTGGGAAGCCTCTGTGCTGGGCTTCGGCGCCATGCGGCTGCCGCTGGTGACCCATGATTCCTCACGTGTCGATGAGCCTGAAGCGATTGCGATGATTCGGCACGCCATCGATGCCGGTGTCAACTATATCGATACGGCTTATACCTACCATGGACAGCAGGGCGAGCGCGTGGTCGGCAGGGCCCTTCAAAACGGCTACCGTGAGAAGGTGAAAGTGGCCACCAAACTGCCTCCCTGGCTGGTGGAATCACCGGATGATATCGACCGGCTTCTCGACGAGCAGCTCGATAAGCTGCAGACCGACCATATCGATTTCTATCTGCTGCACGCCCTGAATGCGACACGCTGGCCAAAACTGAGGGATTGGGGTGTCCTAAATTGGGCCGAAGGCGCCGTTGCCGACGGCCGGATCGACCATCTGGGCTTTTCGTTCCATGACCGGTTCGACGTCCTCAAAGAGATCGTAGATGTTTACGATCATTGGACCTTTTGTCAGATCCAGTACAATTTTATGGACATCGACTACCAGCCCGGCATTGAAGGACTTCGGTATGCCGCCGCCAAGGGGCTTGCCGTCGTCATTATGGAGCCTTTGCGCGGTGGTCAGCTAACCGGCAAGGTGCCGCCGTCTGTGGAGCGCTTGTGGGAAGGTGCTGCAGTGCGTCGAACCCCTGCTGACTGGGCCCTGCAATGGATCTGGAACCATCCCGAAGTTGCTCTGGTGCTCAGCGGCATGTCCACCATGCAGCATGTCGTTGAGAACCTCCAATACGCCGAATTATCCGGTGCCGGCACCCTCAGCAATGAAGAGTTGCGGCTCGTCGATCAAGTGAGGGGGGAATACCGCCGGATGATTCCGGTGCCCTGCACGAGCTGCAACTATTGCCTGCCTTGCCCGAATGGTGTCGAAATCCCGGAGATATTTGAGCAGTATAACGACGCCGGCATTTACGCTGATCCCCGGGCGCCCCGTTTTCACTATCGAAACCTGGAAGAGGATCAAAAGGCCGACAACTGCGTGGAATGCTTCGAATGTGAGGAAAAATGCCCGCAGGACATCGCCGTGGTGGAATACCTCCAGAAAGCCCACGCTCTACTTGACGAAAAGGGTTAAGCCGCCGCGGGCATTGCCAGGGGGGGCGGTGAGGCGGAATAAAGGATATGGCTCTCGAGGCACTCCTTGATTTTTTAAGATAGATGTGTCATCCCGCTCAGCGGGGGCAATCGGCTTTCAGCGCACGGGATAACGCGAGGGTTTAGGGTGTAGGGTATGGGTCTACGCCCTTCGGGCTTCGACCCCACAAGCGAGGTGGAAAGTGAGAGGCTCGAAGTTTGTGGTAGATTCTCAGGTAAAGGACAGGCAGGTTTTAATGGTCATCCTTTAGTGCCAGAGACATGCGTCTGAAGTAACCGTCCATGATCCGCTGGGCATCCAGTTGCAGAACTTCCGCATATGATCTTAGAAAATTGCTCAGATAAACGTCGGCGGGCAGATCCTCATAGCGATTATTTTCAATCGCTTTTATGACCGATACACTGATTTTGGTAACCAGATATACTTCGAATATGTCGACATCCAGGGCTTTTCTCAGCTTTCTCAGATCCTCTCCCGAGACCAGATCCTTGCCCATGATCTCTTTGAAAAGCGCTATGACTTCCTGCTGCGCCGATTTTATCTTTATCCTGTTGACCAACTCGTTTGGATTTAAAGAATTTTTTTTGTTAAAAAGGGGGATCGGTCTGTTCTGCACCTTGGCGTCTAGGTCGCTGTTTTCCACCTGGGCGGTAACGGCAAGCATGCGGTCGTAGGCGGCTCTTTTGTCTTCATCGATCAGGGTTATGTAGGCCTTTTCGATGGCGTTCAATATCTGGACGCGGTCGTCCGGGGAGAAAAGAGAGTAGGTTGCCAATGAACCTTCGCGATAGATTGCCAACGCGTCCTGATAGGCGGACCGCGAGCTAAAGCTCGCTTGGCCTTCGGCCATCCGCCTATCGGCCGGCTGTCGAGCTTCGCTCTAACCCACTTGACAGGCTCCGCTCACGCTCCGCCTATCAAGTGCGTTAGAGCCGACTGCGATTCTCGGCATGAAAAGAAAATAAAAAGACATTTTCTTCCCATGCCTGCGATTCTCGCGGCTCAACAGCCGGCCGATAGGCTCGCTTTATCTCGACGAAAGACGAATTCGGTCGAATTTTTAGGATTTGGTAATAATTTAGTCCGTTGAAGCTTCTCATGCTGTTTGAGTAAGCACCGAAGCCGGTGCTTTGTTTTGGATTATCGCAGCTGCTAATTTTTTCAGGTCCACCGAGGTTGGTGTGGACGTATATTTTTGAACATAAAGCTTTTTCGAAAAGACCGACTCAGCCACCCGCTCATCGTAGCTAATATTCCCCAGGAATTGAAATGTGGAATACATGTGACGATTGCAGACGGTCTCGATTTTTTGGCCGAGGGTGGGATCAAGGTTTTTGCGGCATTGATTCAGAATAATTTTAAAGCGAAATTCGCTGAGTTTTTCTCTGAGAAACTGCTCTTTTTCCGGATCCTCTTTTAGCACGACATCGATGACATCGCGGGCCCGCAGGGGATAACTACCCGCTGAATCCGGATCGAAAACAGCCTTTTTGACCGCTGCGCTGAAAGCATGCCGTTTGATGATCCTTTTTATTTTCCTTAAATAGGTTGCCTGAATAAAACGAAAGGCATTTTCGATCGAGGTGGGTTCCGGAATGCAAATTATTATGCCGTCATTGGAAGTCAAGAAAAAATCCAGGATGTTGAAATTCGTGCCTGCCCCCAAGTCCAATATGACATGGTCAAAAGGCAGAGTCCTGACTGCCCTTACAATTTTCAGCTTCTGGGCGTAGAATAGGTTCGAGACCTCCATGGAGCAATGCGAAGAACTGATAAAGGAAAGATTGGAGATACTGGTGGGTGTGGCCAGGCGTTCGAACTGGCTGACTGATTTGTCCAAGAAGCTGTTGATTCCGCTCTGGGGATTTTCAATTCCCAGGAACGTGTGCAGGTTTGACGCCCCCAGATCCAGATCCACCAGGACGACCTGATAGCCATGTTTGGCAATTGATGCGCCAAGGTTGGCCGCCACAAAGCTTTTGCCGATACCGCCCTTGCCGCCGCCTATGGGATATATATCCGGCATTGAATAAATAGCTGGTGTTGGTTAGGAAATCTGTTTTCAGGAAATCGTCACCACCGTGCTAGGTATCGCAGAAGAACTGAAAGATGAATCGTTTCAGACAATGGGCCGGTTGTGCACAAATCGAGGTCGAGTTCAGGCAAGCCATCGCGAGAGGAACGGGCTACCGGCTCAAGGCAATCGCATAAATTATTACACTAGGCCGGTTTCAATGTCAAGGAGCCGGGTTCACCGGTCAGCCGAATAAACCTAACGCTCCTAGACATAAATTGTGAAACAGGGGCATTTCATTTTAGCCACAATGCCTGAATCTTACTCTGCCGGCAATTGTCCTGGGAACCTGCTGCCGGCTTGTTTCCTCCGACACAAGACTATCAAGGCAGTGTGCCGCTGTAATTTTTTCAGGGATTGAAAAACCGATAGATGGCCAGGCATAAAATGACGGCCCCCAGAATTAAGACCAACACGAGCTGATCGCGGCTGAATTTTCTCATGGTTGCAGGCCGAGAGCTGCGGGTTGCGGGTCTCTCGATTGCGGATTTTAGATTTTGGATTTCAGATTGAAAATGCGTTAAACGATACGGGTTTGTGGGCGCATCCGCATAGGGCATGGGGCACTGCAAGAAGCTTACGGCTCTGGAGTACTAGATAGTGGATTTTTCATTTCCACATTCCGCATTCCGACTTCCACATTCATTAGCCTCTGCCTTCTGTCACCTGACAACGGGCGTCTGCTTGCCGCGGTGAAGTTCCGTCTCAACGGGACATAGACGTATTCTCAGTTCTCCGCCGCCTGAATGAAATCCGCTAAAGCGCATCCAACTGCCGGTTAGTCCTCGCGATCCAGATCGAAGGCCGAGTGCAGCACCCTCACTGCAAGTTCAGTATATTTTTCCTCGATGACACAGGAAATCCTGATCTCCGAGGTGCTGATCATCATGATATTTATGTTGTCGCGGGCTAAGGCGGCAAACATGGTCGATGCGACACCCGAGTGATCCTTCATCCCAACCCCGATCACGGAGACCTTGGCGATATTCTCATCGCCGAAGACTTCTTCGGCGCCGATGTCGGCGGAAATTTTCTTTTCCAGCTCGAGGGCCCTTTTAAAATCGTTTCTCGGGACCGTAAACGTCAAATCGGTTTGCCCTCCGGCCCTGGTGTTTTGGATGATCATGTCCACAACAATCCCGGCCTCGGCGATGGGTGAAAAGATCTTGGCCGCCACCCCGGGTTGATCCGGGACTTTCTTCAGGGTGATCCGTGCCTGGTTGTTGTCATGGGTGACAGCGGAAACGACCAGACGTTCCATACCGGAATTTTCATCGACAACCATGGTTCCCTCCTTTTCACTGAATGATGATCGGACATGTACCGGAATTTTGTACTTTTTGGCAAATCCCACCGAGCGGATTTGCAGCACTTTGGCACCCAGGCTGGCCATGTTCAGCATTTCGTCATAGGATATGCTGTTGAGTTTGCGCGCTTTGGGACAAATGTTTGGATCTGCGGTATAAATTCCATCCACATCCGTGTAGATCTCGCAGACGTCGGCATTTATTGCTGCGGCGATCGCAACGGCGGAGGTATCGGAGCCGCCCCGTCCGAGAGTGGTGATGTTGCCATAAGGGTCGCAGCCCTGAAAACCGGCCACCACAACGATGTGGCGGTCGTCCAGCAGCTTGCGGATACGCTCCGTCTTGATATCCACGATGCGGGCGTTTCCAAAGCATTGGTCCGTGACCACCTCAGCCTGGTGTCCCATCAGAGATTGGGCGGGATAGTTCATGGATTTTAAATTCATCGCCAGCAGGGCGCAGGTTGACTGTTCGCCGGTGGCCAGCAAAACGTCGAGTTCCCGCCTGTCAGGGAATTCCGAGACTTTCTGTGCCATGCCGATTAAATTGTCGGTGACGCCGGCCATGGCTGACAGGATCACGACGACATCGTGGCCCTGATCATAGGTCTTGGCCACCCGTTTAGCGACATTCATGATGCGTTCCGGATCCGCCACTGAAGTGCCGCCGAATTTTTGGACGATTAAGCTCATAGCATCTCCACCAATCTCAAGTTAAGCACTCGCTTTGTTCAATAAAATTTATTACCGCCGGTCCCGAATGTCTACCCGGCGTCAAGTGTTGTCTCCGAACAACTAAAGTTAGCCTGGATTTGCATCCGTTCAAGGGCTTTTAGCAGATTCGTTTCACTATGTCCAGTTGCAATCAGGCACAATTCGCGGCAACCGTCGTCGATAATTTTCATGCTGATCTGCAGATGATCTGTCACCAGGCCTTCGGCAAGCTTGTCGAACCACTCGATCGCGATGACGGCCCGATCGTGCAAGATTTCGTCGAAGCCGATGTCTGTTAGATCGCCCACATGATCCAGGCGATACAGATCCACATGCGCCAACGGTTGACGACCGGGATACTCGTTGACCAGGGTGAATGTCGGGCTGGTGATATAATACCCGTCCGGTACCTCGAGGCCCTTTGCCAGACCCTGCACAAAAGCTGTTTTGCCGCTGCCGAGATCGCCGATGAGCCCGATGACCAGCGGCCGTTTTATTAGTGTACCAATCTTGTGCCCCAGGCTTTGAGTCTCGCCAACCGATCGGGTGGTAATCATGAATTTATGATTCGGCATATAAAACTATATTCCTATCATGTAGCCGCGGGTTGCCATCGATTCCATGACGCACGGCGCACGGTTTTGGGCTCAAGGCAAAAACCACAATAACGAAGCGTCCACGGTTGCATGACCCATCTCGCCTATTCCAGCTCTTGTTAAGACGATCGAAACATTTTAGACCCAAAACTGAAAATTAAATTGAAATGCAACCTTCACTTTGTGCCGTAAGCCCTGCACCGTGCGCCATTTCGCAGCGGCAATCGGTAGCTAAAACAATTAAGTGGTCAAACGAGCAACGTTTTAGGCATCGACGACCAGCTTTTGGATTTCACCCGGGATCGCGTTCATAACGTCGCCTGCCAGATAACCATAGGGCCCCACGCTGCGGGCCAGGCTGTCGGCCGCGGCCCCGTGTAAAAAGACGCCGGCCAGGCTGGCTTCTTGCGGTGCAAGCCCCTGGACGACAAGGCCGGCGATGACACCGGTCAATACATCGCCCATCCCGCCGGAGGCCATCCCAGGATTGCCGGTGGGATTGATAAACACCCGGCCGTCCGGCAGAGCGATTACCGTTCGCGCTCCCTTGAGGACGACATGGACATTGAAGCCGGCCGCAAATTCCCGGGCGGACTTGATCCGATCCTGCTGCACGGCGCCGACGCCGCATCCCATAAGGCGCGCCATTTCACCGGGGTGGGGTGTTAAGATCACCGGGGCCGCGGCATCCTTTAGAATGTGGGCATGTCCGGCCAGATTATTTAAGCCGTCGGCATCCACGACGATGGGAACCGGGCTGGACTTGACGATCTTATGAACAAGGTCGCGGATTGTCCTCGCTTGTCCCAGGCCCGGGCCAATGGCCGTACATTTTTTCCCTTCCAGCAAATGTATTATGGTTTCGAAGGCCGCATCAGACAAAATTCCGGGCTCAGCTTCGGGCAGCGGCTCTGTCATGGCCTCGAGCACCTGCGACTCTAAAATCGGATTCAGGGATTTCGCGACTCCCAGGGTCACCAGCCCAGCACCGCCGCGCAAGGCCGAGATGGCGGTCATGGCGGCAGCACCCGTTTTTCCGGGCGATCCGGCCACAACCATCAGATGGCCGGTGGTACCCTTGTGGGCGTCCGGGCTGCGGTGTGGCAGGAAGGATTGTATCAGTTCCTTCGTCAAGAGCTGCTGGCGGGGCCTCACTTCGGCAACGATATGGGCGGGGATGCCGATATCGACAATGTCGAGCGCTCCGGTAAGCTGCGCACCCGGGTGAATCATGTGGCCGGTCTTGGCAAAGGCAAAGGTTGCTGTGGCGCCGGCCCTGATGCAGGCACCGCTGGCTTGACCGGTGTCGGAATCCAGGCCGGAAGGAATGTCGACGGCAAATACGGGCTTGTCGAGTCCGTTGATGAAATCGATGACCTTTTTGAAATACCCTTTGACTCCCGATTTCAACCCGGTTCCGAGGATCGCATCGATCCAGATCTCCATTGCGGCCATCTCGGACTTGTTTTTGGAAAACGAGGCTTCATCCGGAATCTCCACCAACGGGACACCCAGCGGTTTCAGGAATTTGAGATTGGCCGCGGCATCCCCTTGGACCCGGTTGGCTGTGGCCAGCAGATAAACCCGGACCCGGACCCCTTTTTGGGTCAGGTAGCGCGCGATAACATATCCATCGCCGCCGTTGTTGCCTCGTCCGGCGATGACGCCGACCCGTTTCTCGGCAATGTCCGGGAATTGCTCGCATAAAAACCGGGTTGCCCCGCGACCGGCGTTTTCCATCAGGACCATGCCGGGTATTCCGAAATCTTCGATGGTCCGCCGGTCCATCTCCTGCATTTCGCTGGCTGTTACGAGGATCATGTTAGGCACTCCTTTTGTTGGTCTACAGAAGACAGATGTCAGAAGACGGAAGACAGATGTCAGAGGCTAATGAATGTGGAATTCGGAATGCGGAATGCGGAAATGAAGAATTCACAATCTGCAGGTCCTGAGCCGTAAGCCCCTTGCCTTGCCCTAAGGGCCATTTCCTTAAAACCGCAATTCTTTTCCTATTTTCCGCATTCCGCATTCCCACTTCCGCACTCAAAAGGCCCGTAACCCGTCACAGTGCCCGGATCAGCCGCAGCATTTCCTCGACCGCATCCCGCATGCCCGTCATCAGGGCCCGTGAAATGATGCTGTGCCCAATGCTGAATTCGTCGATCTCGTGTATGCCCCCAAACGCCTTAATGGTTTTGTAGCATAATCCCCGACCCGCTTTGACGCTGAGCTTGAGCTTGTGGGAGAGCTTGATGGCATCGACAATATTCAAAAAGGCCTGGTGTCTTTTCTGGGCGGTTTTGGCCTCGCAGTATGCACCGGTATGAATTTCTATCATGCCGGCATTGCAGCCGTGGGCCAGCTTAATCTGATCGGGTTCCGGGTCTACCAGCAGTCCCACCGGAATCCCGCTGTTTTGCAGGGTGGCGACGGTCTCGGAAATATCGTCGCGGTGAACGATCAGATCCAGTCCGCCCTCAGATGTGAATTCCTCGCGCGCTTCAGGTACAAGGGTTACCAGATCGGGTTTTATGTCGAGGGCGACACCGATCATTTCGGAGGTTGACGCCATTTCGAGGACCAGTTTGGTCTGAACCATGCTGCGCAGAATGCGAACATCCCGATCTTTAATATGCCGGCGATCCCGTCGCAGATGAACGATGATACCATCGGCACCGGCCAATTCCGCGATAGCGGCGGCTGCCACCGGATCCGGCATCTGACCCCTGCGAACAGCTCGCAAGGCTGCTACCTGGTCCACTTTGACGGCTAATCCAGACATCGTATACCTCCCATTAGAATGACGATTGATGATTGAAGAATGATGAATGAAGGAATTCTACCGATTTATTACTAATTTTTTAAAGGACAGAGCGAAGCGACCTCCATCATTCGACAATCGTCATTTGTCATTCTTCATTCCCCATGAGTTTCATCAACTGCCTGCTTTTGTCATCCATGACCCGGGCTTCTTCTGCGGATGTTTCGTGATCATAGCCCATTAGATGCAATATGCCGTGCACCAACAGTTCGTCGAATCGCCGTTCCATGCCGATCGCGGCAATTTGAGCTTCCTGCGCGGCCGTATCGGCTGAAATGACGACATCGCCTAAGAGTTGGGGACTTACGTCCGAGAATTCGCCTTCGCGCATGGCAAAGGCGATGACGTTGGTAGGGCCGCTGCGATTTAGATACTGCTGATTTAATTCTGCTATCTGTCGATCATCCACGATAAGGATGGAGATTTCGCCGTCAGGACAGTCCAAGGCGTCTAAGATGACCTGAACCTTTCGCTTTATCTTCTTCAACGGGATTTTGTGCCTGTCTTGCCTGCTGTCTATCAGGACTTCCATTTTTCAGTCTTCCTTTGCCGTTCTCAACGGCAGGTGCCCGCTTTTCGGTGTATTCGATCCGATGGTGATGAATGCCGTATAGGATTTTATTAAAGCTCCTGGCGATTTTATGCAGGTCCTTTAAGGTCAGTTCGCACTCATCCAGTTGGCCGTCTGAAAAGATGTTGTTGATGAGGTTCTGGACAAGCCCCTGGATTCTTGATGGTGTAGGATTGTCAAGGGTTCGTGAGGCCGCTTCGACGACGTCGGCCAGCATGACAAGGCCGGCCTCCCGGGTCTGCGGCTTGGGTCCGGGATATCTGAAATCATCTACTTTGACTTGATCTTCTCCTTTCAGCTGCCTGGCCTTGTCATAAAAATATTTGATGAAGCTGGTGCCGTGGTGCTGCCTGATGGTATCGATGATATCCTGGCCGAGCTTGTTTTCGCGGGCAATTTCGACACCTTCTTTGACATGGGCTATCAGGATCAGACCGGACATGGACGGGGCCAGCTTGTCGTGTTTATTTTTACCGTCTTTTTGGTTCTCGATGAAATACAGGGGTTTATTCATCTTGCCGATATCATGATAGTACCCGCAGACTTTGGCTAGCAGATGATTGGCTCCTATTTCAGATGCTGCCGCTTCCACCAAGGAACCGACGATTACCGAGTGGTGATAGGTGCCCGGTGCTTCGAGCATGAGCCTGCGAAGAATCGGGCGATCCAGGTTGGCCAGTTCGAGCAGAGAGATGTCCGTCGTGTAACCGAATGCAATTTCGACCAGGGGAACGATGCCGGCAGTCACGATGCCGGCGCCGATTCCACCCATAAAGCCGAAGCCCCAGTCATACAACAGCTTGGGCCCGGAAACATCCGACAGGTAGAAGTCAACGGCCGTCACAAGGAGTATATTGAGCAGCCCGAGCTTGGCACCGGCAGTTATGAAGACTTTGCGCTCCCGGCAGTTCTGGATCCAATAGGCTGCCATGGTGCCGCTGATCAGGAAATAAAGAAAATAGGGCAGGCTGTTGTCAAATATGACCGCAAAAGAGACGGCCAATACCATTGCAACCGGTATGGCTACCGTGATGCCCATGAAAACGCATACAATCATGGCCCCGGAGGCCAATGGTATACCAAACCAGGTCGATGACATTTGAATGGGCAGGCTGGCGTTGAGGGTCAGTGCCTCGGAAAGCTTGTAGCTGATTTCGGCCAGAAGGAAAAAGGTTAAAAATACACAAGCCATGAAAAGCAGACTTTTGTTGTGTTCGCGGGGTAACTGCCCGGGCTGATTCAGATGTAGTATATAGGTGGTAATCAGCAGACACACCAGCACCATGGCGGCGCCGATGCTGGTAAACAGAACCTGTTGTTTTCGGGATTGGGTGGCCAGGGTTTTGAGCTTCAGCAATTGAACCTCGGTGACCCGTTCCCCTTCGCGCAGCAGCATCTCGCCGGCTTTTATTTTATGCAGTACGGGTTTGATCTCCGCGCTTGCGGCTTTTTTGCGTTCCTGGGTTTCGTTGCGATTCAAGGTGATGTTGGGCTGAATGAGCCTCTGAACAAAATCCACAACTAGATTCAGCAGCCCATAGTCAAGGTCGTGTAGCAGGGGTTGACCGACAATGCGTACCATTGTTTTGGCCTGGTCGAGGCCGTAGAACCGCTTTAACTGGTGTACCTCTTCTTCTTTCTTGGTGCTGACATTCCGCAGAATGATACCTTTTTCCGATTCCCTAAGCAGAATCTCCTTGTTCGTAACAACGCCGTTGTCCAGAATTTTTAACAGGATCCGGTTGATGAGGTCTGCGGTTTGATCCGAAAACCCGGCGGTCTCAAGGGCACTGAAGGCACCCCGGGTTACCCGTATACCAAGCTTTTCCTCCAGGTATTGGCGTTTATTCGTGATGACGTCGGCTGTCGGTTTTTGCGCGGTGTCTATTTTTTCGGCGGGCTTTTCAGCCGCTGCCGGCTTGGGTTCGGAAGGGGTGTTTTGAGCTCTATCGGCCGCTCTCAAACGGGCGAAGGTCTCGCCGACGGAGAGGGCGATTTTGGCGCCGAGCTCAGCGTCGTAATCATAGACGGTCTGGACCTGCTCTTCGGCCAAATGACGATTTAGCTCGGTTGCCGACTGGTCCTCGATAAAAAAATCGCGCGGCGATTTTATATCCCTTTCAGCAACATCCCCGAGATTATATTGATGCTTGGTGGTTACCAGGCTGGGAAACAGGATCAGGCTGCATAGGATCGTCAGGGATATTAAAATGACCCAGCGAAGGCGCCCTTCCGATTCCAGTATTTTTCCAACCGGCTCTTTGGTTTTTTCTTTGCTCATTATTGATTGGTTCAGATTTGTTTGAATCTCTGAAAAGATTCCGCGATCGGCAGATTCAAATAGCGTTTATCAGGTCCAAAGTACAGCATTTTTTTTGAATTCCGGTTTTATTCGGATCGGATGACGATTTTGGCCGCTTCGAGTTCCTCGTAGGCCTGAATTATTCGCTGAACGAGTTTGTGGCGGACAACATCCCTTTTCGAGAAAAAGACGAATTTAATACCCTCGATGTTCTGCAAAATATTTTTGGATTCAATCAGACCGGAAATTCTGTCGGACGGCAGGTCAATCTGGGTAATGTCGCCGGTGATGATGGCCTTTGAATTAAATCCAATCCGTGTCAAGAACATTTTCATTTGCTCGGAAGTCGTATTCTGGGCCTCATCCAGAATAACAAAGGAATCGTTCAATGTGTGGCCGCGCATAAATGCAATCGGAGCGACTTCAATAACACCCTTTTGCATCAGGTTGGCGGCTCTTTCAAACCGCATCATGTCGTGAAGGGCGTCGTACAGTGGTCTTAAGTAAGGATCGACTTTCTCGGCCAGGTCACCCGGCAAAAATCCCAGTGATTCCCCTGCTTCCACTGCGGGTCGCGTCAGAATAATCCGGTTGATGATGCCTTTGGACAGGGCCGATACGGCCATCGCCATAGCCAGGTATGTCTTGCCCGTTCCGGCCGGACCGATGCCGAAAACGATATCGTGTTTGCGAATGGCATCGATATACTCTTTTTGAGCCAGGCTTTTGGGGGTGACAGCGCTTTTTTTGGAGGAAAGGTAGACCTTGTCCAAAAAGATCTCCTTTAAATTGGTACGGTCATTGCCGCTTAAAAGCCTGACAGCATAATCGACATCGTTGGGATGGATCGGATATCCTTCTTTTAACAACCCGTAAAGCTGGTTGAGAATGTTGCTGGCCAGGCTGGCGGCAATTTCGTCACCGTCGATAAAAACTGTGTTGCCGCGTGCATTGATCTTGACATCGGTGTCTCTGGCCACCTTTTGCAGGTTGCTGTTGTGCTCTCCGAATAGCTGTCGAGCGAGTTCGATTTCGTTAAAATCGATGACGGTTTGATTGTTCTCAGGTTTATTTGCCATGGGGCGGTCTTTCTATTTGATGAAATTTCAGGTCTGCTTGTCTGGCAAAAGCGCTCGCCAGTTTGCCGTGCCTAAATTTAATAAATATCATACCCTTTTTAACGATTGCAAATGCCAAATGACTTTTGGATCAAAAAAGAAAAATGGCTTGACTCCACAAATCTGCTTTGTTACTTCAGTCCACTGATCCATCCCAGGCGAAACTTCACCCGTGGAATAGCGCCGGTGGGGGAAAAACATCATAATTATTGGATACTTATGAATCCGTTTGATATTTTGATTATTATTATCCTGGGGTACAGTCTGGTCAGGGGCCTATTCCGGGGGCTGGTCAAAGAAGTGTCTTCCCTGATCGGCGTTCTGGGTGGTTTTTATGCGGCCTACACGTACTACCAAGTGCTGGCCGATTTGCTGGCGGGCTTCATTCATAATGTATCTTATCTTAACATATTGAGTTTTCTAATAATATTTTGTGGTGTACTCATCGTCATCGGCGTTTTGGGCGTCATTCTGAAATATTTGCTTAACATCGCCTTTTTGGGCTGGGTCGACCGTATCGGAGGTTTTGTCTTCGGCGTCCTGAAGGGCATATTGATCGTTTCCATCCTGTTTATTACCCTCACTGCGTTTCTCCCCAAAGGTACTGCATTTATTAAGAATTCCGAGCTGGCTCCCCATGTATCGTGGGTATCAGAAAAGTTGGCGAAGGTGATCTCCAAGGAAATGAAACTGGATTTTAAAGCCAAGCTGGAAGAACTTAAGAAAACGTGGGAAATTCCGAAATAAAACCGACCAAATCCCCCATGGATGCACTCGTGAAGCTGGTAGCGGACCTCCGGGGGGAAAAGGGCTGTCCCTGGGATAAAAAGCAGACGCCCGACAGCGTGGGGATTTATCTTGTCGAAGAAGCTTTTGAACTGGTCGAGGCCATCGGTCAGGAGGATATCGCAGAAATTCGGGAGGAACTCGGCGACGTTTTGTTTCACATCGTCTTTATGGCCCGTATGTTTCAGGAGGCCGGTCAGTTCGACTTGCGGGATGTTGCCGAGGGAATCACCCAAAAAATGATTCGACGCCATCCACACGTTTTCGGCGACCGGACGATCAGCGGCAGCGAGGAGGTCACCCAAAACTGGCATAAAATGAAGCTGAAGGAAAAAAAATCGTCCCGCAGAACCTCAATGTTTGAGTCAGTGCCGTCCAGCATGCCATCTCTGATGCGTGCCTATCGCATTTCAGATCGGGCCGCCCGGAGTGGCTTCGAGTGGACCGAAATGGCCGGCGAATCCCCGAACTCCGAACTTGTACTGCAGAATTTGAAAGCCGCAATGCAAGAAAAAGACAAAGACCTCCAATCAGAGGCATTCGGACGACTGTTGTTTGCCCTGGTAAATGTCTGCCGCCAACAAATGATTCATCCGGAACCCGCATTGGCGGCCGCCGTTAAGAAGTTCGAGCAGCAGGTCGCAAAGATGCGGGAACTGATATCCGGCAGCAACCGGCGGGTGGAAGACCTGTCGCCGGCTCAAAAGGCTGAGATATGGCGGAAAATTGAGAGTTCATAAGCCGGAAGGGGCATGGAGCGGTGCCGGTGGGTATCAACCTGGGGCCAAAAAAAGAAGACCAAACGGAGGGTATACCTCTCCTTCCAGCCTTGCAGGTTGTTTTAGAATTGATGTGTTGCTATCCTGGGGATTGAAGCCAACCCCCTGCTTTTTTTAGAATATCGACGTTCGATTGATAACGCGACAGCTCAAATTGTTGCCTAATAATTGTCGGTATTTCAGGCCATCTCACCCGGTGGTAAATATCCGGGAGGCGTCACCCTCACCAGCTTGCCGTTGCCGTCGTATCTCTCAATGACCAACTGGCCGTCTTTCAGACTGTTGCGGGTTTTCAGCTCTTCCTCGGGCTTCAAGTTCATTTCGGGTTTAGGTGCTTCGTCACTTTTTTCTACCGGCCGATGTTCTTTGACCTTTTCGGCCTTCTGGACCTCAAGGTCTCTATCGTAGGTCTCGCTGTTATAGCTCGACCTTACGAATTGCTGCATCGTGGCTTCACCGATTGCGTTAATCATAATAACCCCCTTTTTAACGCCTTGCTGTTTTTCAACTCAACAGCTGAAACTCTCCTCTTTATATAGTTGCGGGTTGTCGGCCTTCTGCCGACGATCATACCCAGGATTCCATCTTCTTGTCTTTGGCATCGCTTGACAACTGCTCGAGCCGTTTGATCAGAAAGCTGGAATTTTCCACTGACACCATATTTTTATGCTTTTGATTTATGGCATCAATGACATTAAAAACAAATGTGGATTCTTTTTGGTCGATAGATCCGTTTGACCCGGTTTTCTTTTCATCTGCTTTCTTTGCGCGTTCTACCGGTTGTTCCCCGGCTTGTCCCTGCGTCCCCAACCGGGTGATCCTTTCCAAAATGTCTTTGGACACTTTTTCTATTGTTGCCCGTCTTTTTCCCTCAGGTGTCAAGCTTACCTGGTCGACAGGCACTTTCTCCAATGAGTCTTTTTTGCTTGCTGTTGTCATGTTGTGCTTAAGCTGCTTGCTGTAGACATTTAAAACATTGTGCATCTGGTAGCTTGGTACGAACATTCCGGATTCCTCCTGACTTGTATATCGGAGACTTTATTACCAAACTTTAGGGAAAAGTGAGAAAAAGTGAGGGAATAGCCGACATTGGATCCCGTAACTATCTGAAATAAAGACTATTAAATAAATGATCGATCGTGGCGTTTCTGCGCGATTGTTTATGCTATCTTTTCGTCTCCCGGCGTTGTCCAACGCTGTGTCCGGCCGCGGTGTGCGCCCGCACCGCCCGGAACAATATGACCGCGCAACTTGGGTGCGGCAGCTATCTGGCGTCGAATGGATCCGAGCCAGCCCCAGAAGACAGTCTGCACGGCGGCGCTTGTCGTCTCTGCTTTTATGGATGCGGCGCAGGGGATGGGGGTGTGTACGGAGCCCGGGACGAATTTGTTACGGCTGGCGCGGGGTGCATACCCCGGTCGGACGAAGCAAAGATTGAAAAACTCCCCGACCCCTCAAATAGAAAGCAAATCATGACCCCAAGTTCACCGCCGGGAGGGGATAAAATGGCTGGAACAGCAAGGAACACCGACATGATGAATATCGAATGTTGACGGATGCGTGCAAAGTCAAACCGGGTTGCTCCTGTGCCCCTTTTTCCGAAAGGGGCAAGGTCGATCACCAATCCGAATATTTGCGAGACTGTCAAAGCAGGAAAGTCGATGCGGTTGCTAAATACCGCAGGAGTCCGGTGAATTGCAGGAATACCGGCCCTCTTTTTAGCAAACGCTACTCGAAATAGCTCGTCCGTTTCTTATATGAAACTACGAAAAATCTATCTCACGCAAAGCCGCAAAGCCCGCCAAGGAAATCATTAATAGTATATATTATCTTAGCTCCTTGGCGTCTTTGCGCGAAAATAAACAGTTTCTTTTCCGATCAGACCGGTTGTCCTTTTGCCGGCGGAGGCGCCATTATGATACGCTTGGGCAGGATTGAATAATTAGTCGTCGAAATCACCCTCCGGGCCTTTGTCGCTGTCAATTGCAGCGGCCCGTGCAACGATCTTTTCCGGAGTCCAGTCTGCCGGGTCTTCTATCCGTTCGGCCTTGGGGCCCGGGTCATAGGAGCCGGCGCTGATTATGGCAGCTATGGCAAGGGGTGCCGTGTCTGCAGTGTTCAGGACATTGACCAGCATATTGTAAACAAAATCTTCAACTCGGCGGACCATCCGTTCCCGAACTTCTGCCGATTGACCGAGCAGCTTGTTTTCGAACGGCAAGTTGAGTTTCTTATAGTTGCCGCCCCGCCAGCCCTGCTCATTAGCATAGGCTACCATTTCAGACCACAATTGTTCAGTGGCGCCCTGGTCTTCAACCTTGATGAAATTGCCCTGGTCGTCCAATTGGGCATTGCCGTAATCGTTGACCTCCAAGCCCCATGAAATCATTTGAAGAGCGGTGGCGACATTGGCCTTGGTGGTTCTGGTAGTGGCCGCGATTTCACGCAAGCGGTCGGAGTTGTTACCTGAGGTCCCGTGCTGCGCACCGGAAACCTTATAATTTGCCAGAACATCGTGAATGCTGGCGGTCAGATCGACCTGAATACCCTGATCGCTGGCTTCGATGCCGTGGGTGGTCCCATTGTTCAAGGCGATCCAGTTCGGGAAGATACCATGGGCGTTCAAACCCTGGATAAGAAATGTCGCTTCTTCTACGGTTGACAGACCTTCTTTGCCTTTGATTTCACCGACCTCCGTTTCAAGACCGGCCCATGTCGGTATGAACGGACTGAGTTCCAGATTGGCGAGCAGATTCTTGTCATCCGGCATGTGAGATGCATCAATGGCGATCGAGGTTATGCCGGCATCAAAAATCGACGGGATTTCAATTCTGGCGGCCTCGACATCCTGGTCGCTTTTTAATCCGTAATGGTCGGCATGGATAGCTACAGGAACGGTGATCCCCAGTTCGTTGCAGGCCGCGTCCACGATTCTGGCAATGTTCCAATAGTTGACAGCACAGTAGGCATTGGCCCCGCCCTCGGACTTGGCGATCTCGATAATCAGCGCGGCGTTGGCTCTTTGGGCGGCTTTCAGGGCGCCCCGAATGACAAAACTGCTTCTGCCGTTGGCCGCCATGGTAATGGCTTTCCCCTTGGAAAGCATCGCGATGTCGATAAATTTGCCGCTGACAATCAGCGCTTTCGAATTCGGAAAGAGCTTGGCAATGTTGGGCGGACGGCCGATTTGCAGTGCCTTGTCAAAATCAGCCGCGTTGACGGTATCTGTTCCAGCCATGATTCTACCTCCTTTTCACCGGTTGGATGAGAGTTGTCGACTATCAATGCATTAATGTCTGGAATTTCTGCAGGCAGGCGCCTGTCTGCTTCAAAATGCGGATCGCGTGCCCATCCACAGTATTCACATTGGCAATTCCACCATCAGCTGTCATTGTCTGAGAAGATCTGTCTGGACCGCACCTCTTCAATGACCTCAAGGATTTCCTTCTTATAGGGCCCGGGAGCGTACAGCTTGCCCCATCCTTTCTGCACCTGGAACAAACCATCGTAAGCCGTGTCGTGATAGGAGCGGACGCGGTGGGGTATGTCCCGCTGCTCCAGGATGGAATCGATCAGCTGGGCTTCGAAGCCGTTTTCTAGAACGACGATTTTTATATAAGGTGATTCTTGATCGGGCTGCATCGATTCAGGTAAATGAGTTTATTGCCGCGTCAGGCAGGGTCTTGTTACCGCTTTAAAAATGAAAAGCTAAGCATAAATATCGATTAGTAAACCAACCTGGTCGATTTTTTGAGCTTTGAGGTTTTGGCTGGGAATATAGATTGACACCTTTCCCCAGGATTGAACTTGGTATCCGGTTGAAGCGGGGGATGGTGCCTGGGTATGCCGCCTGGACGCAGGATTTGAATTGGCAGGCATGATGTCGGGTTGCCTGCGCTCATAGCGGACAAGCGGGCGGAGCCCTTTATCATAGGGCACCAGCTGTTTGGAGGTGGTGATATCCATCGGGTTGCAGTCTATTCTCTTGAAGCTGCCGTCCATTGACGGTTGACGTTTGCGCGACGATCAGCCTGACGAGGATAAATAAAAAAGGAGTGAAAAGTCAAGGAAAATTACGCTTAAGATGCTGGAGGGGCGCTGATCTGGATTACTGACTGATTTGGGTCTTGGCCTCTTGGTTTTTTTGGATCACCTGCTGGTTGTAGGCTTCAACCATTTGCTGGTATATTTTCCCTTTTTGAGCATAGGCCGCCGCCCTCTTGTTCAGGTCTTCGACCTTCTGGTTGTATTTAAGTATCTCACTTTGGGTTTTAATCGTCTTTTTTTCCTTGGTAAGACTATCTCTTTCTTTGACCAGGGCCTTGTATTCCTGGTCAATTTCGGCCTTCATTTCATCCAACTGCCTGAGTGTCTCTGCGAGGGAATCCTGGCCCTCAGGTTCGTTGGCGGCTGTGGTTGTATCGTCGGCTTCTTCCGGCTCCTGCTGCTCGGCAACGTCCAGCTCATCCTGTTCGTCGGCACCCTCATCGATTTCCTCATCCTCGAATTCGTCTGCTACTTCCTCGTCTTCTTCCACCTCTTCAAATTCATTTTCGTCCGCTTCTGTTTCGTCCGCCAGTTCTTCGGTGTCCTCCACCAATTCGTCCGCTTCCGATTCGTCCGTATCTTCGGCTGTTGCTTCCTCCTCTGCTTCAGGTTCATCTTCTGTCTCGGAAAGGGCCAATTCGCGCTGGTCGACGGGCACCTGATTCAAGTCGTCGGTGAAACGGATATTGCCCTCTTCATCCGTATATTTGTACACCTGTGCCGGTGCTGAGAAAGCAAACAGGACGATAAACAGGCAAACGAGAAATTTTAGCAAGTTCACGGATTACTCCTCCCGATAACTAATTCCGGATATTCTGCGCGCCGATACCGTTAAGGCGGGTCATCAACGAAAATACGGTTGATCAGCCACAATGAATTTTCGACGGTTCCTTAAAATTTATCATATGCTGAGGCGTAATGCAAATGCTGTGGTCAAACCGGTCCAGGTGAAGTCGTCTTCTTCCGGATCAGATCCAAAGACTAGAAATAAACCTTTGAATCTTGCAATTGTTAGCAGTGATAGTTAAATTGGAAAAAAAAAGGAGCCGATATGCTCAGCGCCAAAGACAAGCTTGATGCCCTGGTACGCCTGGGGGTGGACCTCAACCAGGTGCAGGATCTGGATATCCTGATGGAGCGCATTCTTACCGAAGCCCGCCGTTTTGCCGGCGCCGAGGCAGGTTCGGTCTACATTCGCGACCATCAGAGTCTTCAATTTGCCTATACCCAGAATGACACGCTTCAGGGACGCCTGAAAGCAGGCGAGAAGCTTGCCTATTCAACATTTACCATACCGATCGACGACAACAGTATCGCCGGCTTCGTGGCCAGCTCCGGTCAGCTGCTCAACCTGCCGGATGTATACAAGCTGGATCCGGTTTGCCCTTATCATTTCGATAAAACGTTCGACCGAAAGACCGACTACGTTACCCAATCGATGTTGACCCTTCCGCTTAAAACGCCAAATAAGGATTTGCTGGGAATTCTACAGATTATCAATGCCCGTGACGACGCGCACCGCGTGACGGCGTTTTCAGACCGGGATGAAAGCACGATGCTGCATTTTGCCAGCATTGCTGCTGTTGCCCTGGCCCGGGCCCAAATGACCCGTGCGGTTTTACTTCGCATGATGAAAATGGCAGAGATGCGCGACCCCAAGGAGACCGGTGCCCATGTCAACCGGGTTGCCGGGTATGCCGTTGAAATATATGGAAGTTGGGCTCGACGCCACAATGTTTCACAAAGAGATATCGATAAAAATCGCGATATTCTGCGCATGGCGGCGATGCTTCATGACGTCGGCAAAGTGGCGATTTCCGATCTGATTTTAAAAAAGCCGGGGCGGCTTAGCAGCGACGATTATGAACTTATGAAACAGCATACGGTGTTTGGTGCGCAGCTGTTTGCGGATCGTCAGTCCGATTTCGATGAGGTTGCGGCCCTGGTTGCCTTGAATCACCATGAGCGCTGGGACGGTGATGGCTATCCGGGCCATGTAGACAGTGCCACAGAGGCACCACTGCCGGGATTCGCCAAACCGGATGGATCGGCCACGGGGAAAAAAGGACCGGAAATTCCGTTGTTCGGTCGAATTGTGGCCATCGCCGATGTATACGATGCGCTTTCCACCGAACGGGTGTATAAAGAGGCCTGGGACGAATCCCGGGTGCTTGCCGAGATCCGCTCGGGAGCCGGCCGGCATTTTGACCCGGAATTGGTGGAAATATTTTTCGCCAGCCTCAATGCCCTGCGATCCGTACACAGACGCTATCGGGATTAGAAGCCATCCTTTTTCTGAGATGGCTTTTAAATCGCTTTTAAGGTTTGACAATCTTCGCACGTGATGTAAACTAGTTACAATTTCGCCGGGGCAGCCTGCAGGGATCAGACCTCTTGCAAGCAGCAACTCCCGATTCATGACCGTCAACATGTCGAGAAAGCAACAATGAAGCTGAAGCGTATCATAATCGTTCTAAGCGCGATGGTCTTTGCCTGGGGCTGTACAGCCGGGCCTGCCAAGCGGGGCGGTCCGGACCGGATCAGTGCCGGTGATGAACTATTTGCCCGGGCTGAAAGGCTATTCGAATCAGAATCTTATGATGAGGCTCTGGCGCTGTATGACGACTACACCAAGCGTTATGGGGGCGAAGCGCTGGCCGCGGCCGCGCAAATGAAGATTGGAATTATCCGCGCGATCAAGCAGGACTATGAAGGTGCCCGCGAAGCCTACCAGAACATATTGTTGAAATATCCTACCAGTCCCTTTGTCCCTGATGCTCTGGTTGCGGAGCTGTTCTCCTATTTTCAGCAGGAGCGCTTCGAGGATGTAATCCGATTCGCACCTGACACCCTCGGTCAGATCGACTCGAGGGCCCACGTATTCAGAGTGTATGCCCTGGTCGGCGACAGTTATATGGCCCTGGGGTCACCCGTCGACGCCATTGACTACTACGCCCGCGCCCAGGAATTCGCAACCGGTCAGGAACTGGAGGCCAACGGTAAAAAATTCAGAGAGGCCATTGCTCAGCTTCCTTCGGAGGATGTGGCCGTACTTGTCAAACATCCGGATGAAAGCCTGCCCATGGACTATTTGTTGTTTCAGCTCGGTTTGAACTACGCCATGGAGGAAAAATATGATGATGCACTCTCGATTCTAAACCGCTTCATCGAAGAATATCCGGAACATGAGAATAGAATTCTGGCTCAGAGCCTGATTGACGAAATTAACAAAAATGCTTTTTTCAGGCGCTATACGATCGGCTGCCTGCTGCCGTTGAGCGGGCCCTACCAAACGTTCGGCCTGCGCGCCTTGCAGGGCATCGAACTCGCCCAGGCACAATTCAGCAGCCTGAGTGACAATCCCCCCATTAATATCATTATCAAGGACACGGGAGGTGATCCGGATAAAACGATCACAGCGATGGAGGAACTATACAGCGAACAGGTGGCTGCCATTATCGGACCGATTGTTACGTCGAAAACCGCCGCCCGTGAAGCCGAGTTGATGGGCATTCCGATTATTACCCTGACCCAAAAGGATAATATTCCTGAAATCGGCGATAATGTATTCAGAAACTTTATCACACCCAAAATGCAGGTGCGCTCCCTGGTTTCCTTTTCCGTTGAGTCGCTGGGACTTTTGCGCTTTGCGATTCTGTATCCCGATGAAACTTACGGCATAACATTCATGAAACTGTTCTGGGACAAGCTCCTGGAGACCGGTGGCCAGGTCGTCGCAGTAGAATCGTACAAGCCCGACCAGACAGATTTTTCGGATGCGATCAAAAAGCTGGTGGGCCTCTACTATCCCATTCCCGAAGATCTCGCGCCCGAAGAATTCGAATCCGAGGATTTCGAATCTGAAGACCTCGACCCCCTGGCCGAGGAAGAATTGGCCGCCGACAGGGAGGGGGCGGATCTCGAGCTGGCCGAACCGGAGCAGGAAGAATCACGCAGAACCGGCGCTAGGGGCGAAGTCATGGAGGAAGAGCCCCAGGCTATCGTCGACTTCGATGCGATTTTTATTCCGGATTCACCCCGCAAAGCGGGTCAAATAGTTCCTCAACTGGCCTATTATGACATTAAAGATGTCTATATCCTCGGCACCAACCTCTGGCATTCGGAGTCCCTGATTAAAATGGCCAGCCAATATGTCCAGGGTGCCGTCATGCCCGATGGCTTTTTTTCCGGCAGCCCTTCACCGCGGGTTCGGGAATTTGTCAACATCTTTAAGGAAACCTATCAGGAAACCCCCGATTTTATCGAAGCCATTGTCTACGACACGGCCATGATACTTTTCAATGTCGTCGGCCGGACCCAGATTCGGTATCGCAGTGAAATCAGAGAGGAGCTGTTCAATCTGGAAAACTTTCCCGGTGTTACCGGGCTTACGCATTTCGACCCCAACGGGGATGCGCAGAAAGAGCTTTATTTGTTGAGGGTCAAAGGAAAGAGGTTCGTTGAACTTGAGTAGGGTTTCGTATTAGCGCCGCCTCCGGCAAAAGTACAACCGGTCTGACCCTAAAAGAAACTGTTTATTTTCACGCAAAGACGCCAAGGCGCCAAGATAATTAATAATATTAGTTTTTTCCTTTGCGTTTTTGCGCCTTGATGTGAGATAAATAATATTGAAGTTTCATATAAGGAAACACCCAAAACCGTTCAGCAGTTTTTCAGCGAACCCTGGCCGGTAGCCTCGAGGGCACTGCGCCACAAGCTGCCTTTCGGTTCCATGAACTTGCGCTTTCCAGCGATCACCTTCATGGGCACATGGACAAAGTGGTTGTTCCAATTGCCGATCAGCATATTGGTTTTTCCGGCCATGCCGGCATGGACGCTGTTGCGTCCTAAGAAGTTGCAAAATACGCGGTCGTTGGCGTTGGCCGGCAGGCTCCGGATCATATAGCTGGGATCGATATATTTAATGGTGACATCAGTGCCCTTGTCTGAGAAGTAGGCCGAAATGGTGTCTTTGAAGTATGGTCCGATATCCTTGAGTTTTATGTTTCCGGAAGCATCCCGTTCGCTTTTTTCACCCTCAAAAAACTTCTGACCCGCGCCTTCGGCGACGACCACTACCGCATGTTTGCGCTCCTCAAGGCGTTTTTCGATCTCGTACAGCAAACCGCAAGGGCCGTCGAGGTCGAAATCGACTTCCGGAACGAGCACGAAATTGACATCCTGCTGCGCCAGCGCGGCCGTGGCGGCGATGAACCCGGAGTGCCTGCCCATGAGCTTGATCAATCCGATTCCGTTGGGATACCCTTCGGCCTCGTTGTGGGCACTGATAATCGCCTGAGTGGCCACGTCGACCGCCGTGTCAAAACCGAAGGAGCGGGAAACCATATAAATATCATTGTCAATGGTTTTGGGAACGCCGACAACTCCGATCTTCAGTCCCCGCTCCAAGATGGCGTCGGCAATTCGGCCGGCCGCCGTCAGCGTGCCGTCACCGCCGATCATGAACAACAGTCCGATATTCATTCTTTCCAGGCTGTCGATGATTTCATCAACATCCTGGGGACCTCTGCTGGATCCCAGCACCGTTCCGCCGCGGTCGTGAATGTTGCCCACGGTTGTGGGTGTCAGATCCATCAATTCGTGGCCGTAGCGGGCAATAAATCCCTGCAGGCCGTAGCGAATGCCGAATATGTTTCTAACACCGTAAGCATAGTGCAGTTCAAGCACAATCGAGCGGATGATATCGTTGATTCCCGGACAAAGCCCGCCGCATGTCACCAGGGCGCACTTCAATTTGCTCGGGTCGAAATAAATCCTGCGCCGGGGACCGGCCAGTTCGAAGCAGGGCAGGGTCTGTCCTTCTTCCACCATCCGGTTGACACGGGCTTCGTTCACATCGATGAGGATCCGGCTGTCATCCGAGACAAAACTGATGCGTTCCGTATCGCCGGTTCGTTCATGCACCGGCGAGGTTAACGTGGCTTTGCCCAGGGTGGGTATTTCAGTAATCAGAGTTTCTGTGTTCATAAGCGCCTCTTTATCAATTGAAAACGGTAACTTGCCTGACGATTGTGTCTGAACTGCTGTCTTGATCCGTTTCGAGGATCGTCTATCAGCATTATCGGATCCCCAGGGTTTCAATTATTGTGCCATATCAGGGGAATCAGACCCCGTTGAATTTGAATTCGCCCTTGCCCAGAATGTCGTGCAGATGCAGGATCCCTAAGACGCCGCCTTCCGCGTCGACGATGGGAAGTACCGTGATCTGGTGCTTTTCCATCAAATTCAGCGCGTCGTAGGTCGGCGACTCCTTTCCTATGGTTTGAGGATTTTTTGTCATGACGGCTTCGACGTCAATATTTAAAAACGATTGCCCGGATGCCACCAGCCGGCGAATATCACCGTCGGTGATGATGCCGCTCAGCTTTTTGTGAGAATTCGTCACCAGGGTTGTTCCCAGTCCGCCGCGGTCGATTTCCTGGACGGCCGCCCGCATGGATGTTCCTTCCGAAACCCGAGGCAGGCTCGGACCGGTCAGCATAAGGTCCTTGACCTTGCCGGCAAGGCGCTGACCAAGATTTCCACCGGGATGTATCATTCTGTAATCACTTGATTTAAAATGCTTTTTTTCCAGCAACACCACCGCCAGTGCATCACCCATGGCCAGCATGGCCGTGGTGCTGGCAGTGGGAGCCAATCCCAGCGGACAGGCTTCTCGGGCGACGCCGACGTCGATGACGATATCGCTTTGGATTGCCAGGGTGGACTCTTTGGAGCCCGTGAAGGCAATTATTTTACATCCGATTCGCCGAATGCTCGGCAGCAGGATGCACAATTCGTCGGTTTGACCGCTGTTGGACAGGGCGATGAAAATATCATCTGCGGACACCTGGCCCAAGTCCCCGTGCATGGCCTCGACGGGATGCAAAAACAGTGCTCGCGTGCCCGTACTATTTAGGGTGGCGACGATTTTGCGCCCGACAATTCCCGATTTCCCAATTCCGGAGACGATCAAGCGGCCGCTCGAACGGCAAATCGTGTCAATCATCTCGGAAAAATTGTCATCGATTCGGTCAATCAGGTTAACGATGCCGTCGGCCTCAATTTTTAAGACTTCAATGGCCTTTTGGTTGATAGTGCTGACGTCAACGACCGGTTCTTTGGTTTTGGATGCGGAACTCATAACTGGCCAACTCCGTACAAAGCGAAATCATGATCTAAACATGAAGTATAGATCACCCATAAAAAATTTCAAATCTTTTTGCAATTTTCTTGTTGACAATTGATTCGAAGGTCATTATATTCCCTCGAATTTTTCAATCTGTTTTGGCTGGGTCCAAACGGTTCCCGGCTTTTTTTATACTCACTAAATTATTTGCGAGGGGGTGATTCCAATGATTTGTACAACCATCAAAGAAGGCCTTGAGTGCCCGTTTATGTCCGCCAAAGGGTGTTCTTACAACGAGGGGATTTGCCATCAGATCGTCGATAAATGCCAGGGTTGCAACCGCGGCAGCGAATTTTCAACCGGTTGGTATTGTTCCGCCTGTCCCGATCCTACGGTGAAATGGAAGAACGGAAACTGCAACATGGCATCCCACGTCAGCGCAGCCGCCGATGCCAAAAAGGTCAAAATCAATCCGCTGAAGGCCTCCAAACGAGCGCGCCGCTAATTATTCCGCGATCAAAAGGTAAACCCCGCTCCATACCCGAGCGGGGTTTTTTAATTCCATTGAATAATGAAGATTGAAAATTGTATATTTGGGGTAGTCGCTTCGTTCCGGCTTTTTTTTAGGTCTTGCTAAAATTGATCCGCCGGAGGCGGACCTTAAATCTTCAATCTTCATTCGACAACCTTCAATCATTTCCAAGCCGCCCCCTGCGCTGGCAAAGCGCCAATTTCATCACTCTAGCGATTTGCTAGGATCTTCTCTATGCTGACCAGCTGAATGCAAATTCCGACCAGTTCCATTGCCAGACGAATGTCTTTTTCCGGCGGAAAGGACGGTGCCAGGCGGATATTGCGGTTCAGGGGATCCTGCTTATTCGGAAATGTGGAGCCTGCCGGTGTTAATTTGACCCCCGCTTCGGCAGTCATCTGGATCACCGCTCCGGCGCATCCTTCCATGGTGTCGAGACTGACAAAATAGCCTCCCGCCGGTCGACTCCATTCGGCAATATTTTTCCCCTCCAGCTGCGTTTCCAGTGCGCTTTGCACGGCATCGAATTTTGGTTTTAATATGGCGGCATGTTTGCGCATATGGTCTTCAATGCCGGCCATATCTTTGAAAAATCTCACGTGACGCAACTGGTTTAGCTTATCCGGTCCGATGGTTTGAAACGATATTTGCTTTCTGGCCCGGTCCATGTTTGCCTTGCTTCCGGCCATCGCGGCCAGACCTGCGCTGGCAAAGCTGATCTTTGATGTCGACCCGAATATCAACACCCTGTCAGGGTGTCCGGCCTGTTTGCAGGCATTCAATATATTTTTGAGTCTGGCGGGTCCGCCTCCCAGGTGATGCACCGCATAGGCGTTGTCCCATAATATAAGGAAGTCATCTGCCTTGGTCGGCATGTTGGCCAGTCGATCCACGACGTTGTCGCTATAGACGGCACCCGTCGGGTTGCTGTATTTGGGCACGCACCAAATGCCCTTAATGCTGTCGTCGGTCGCCACCAGTTCCTCGACCCTGTCCATGTCGGGCCCGTCGTCATTCATGTTTATGGTAATCATTTCGATTCCCAGGTACTGACAAATGAAGAAATGACGATCATAGCCGGGACTGGGGCACAGAAATTTTACCTTGGGCAGCAATTTCCAGGGGGTGCTGCCTTCGTTGACCCCGTTGACCATGGCGCGCATGAAGGCATCGTGCATCATGTTCAGGCTGGAATTTCCGCCGATAATAATTTCTTCCGGGGCGACGCCCAGCAACTCCGAGAAAAGTTCTTTGGCTTCGGGCAGTCCATCCAACCCGCCGTAATTGCGGCAATCCGTGCCGTCCTGAGCGGAAAAATGGCCGCTGTCCGCGCGGTCGAAGAGACCCATGGCAAGATCGAGCTGTTCCGGGCAGGGTTTGCCCCGGGTCATATCCAGGGTGATGTTGCGGGACTGGTAGTCACGATAACGCTGCTCTAGTTCCTGCCTGATTTCACCGAGTTCCTGGGTGTTGAGTTGCCGGTAGTCTGTCATTTTGGGGTTCCTTTGCTAAGTGGGTTTAGTGAGAGCAAAATTGTTGCCGCTTTCTATATCATTGCCGTTGACCCACATCAACCCTTATGCGCATCTGAGTTCCGGTCGGCGGCAAAACCGATTCGACATTGGATTGCCGCCGATCGGCAGCCAGGCGTTTCAACCGGCGCTCGTACGGTCCGCAGGCGAATCGGATGCGGCCCCGCCGGTTAGCCCCTACTATTTTTTGAGAATCAGTAGTTGACCTGTTTTAGGAACAGCCCATGGGCCGGAGCCGTGGCCCCGGCCCGGCCCCGATCCTTGGAGGCCAGGATTACCTTGAAATCGGCAGCGGAGATCTTGTTCAGCCCCACGTCTACCAGTGTTCCCACAATATTGCGCACCATGAAACGCAGAAATCCGTCGGCTTCGATCTCGAAGGTCAGGTAGTTGCCGTCCTCCGGCTGAAGACCGGCTCTATAAACATTGCGGGTGGTGTGGGAGCGCGGGCTGCCGGCGCCTTCAAAGGATTTGAAGTCATGGCTGCCGATCAAATAGGCGCTGGCCGCACCCATGGCCGCGAGGTCTAACTTCTTGCGGATGTGCCAGGCGTATTGCCGCAGGATCGCGGCGGGATTCGGGCGGTTTAACATCCGGTAGACATAAACCTTGCTTGTGACATCGTAGCGGGCGTGAAACGAAGGGTCGGCCTCTTCGCATTCAGTAATCACGATATCATCACCCGTCAGGCTGTTTAAGCCGCCGAGGAGATCCTGGGGACCGAGTTTAGTTTCACAGAAAAAACTGGCGACCTGGGCGTAGGCATGCACACCGGCATCTGTCCGTCCGGAACCTGTCAGCGATACCTGCCGATCGGTCAGGGTCTGGATCGCGTTTTCGATTTCTCCCTGAACGGTGCGATCGCGTTTCTGGCGTTGCCAGCCATGGTAATTTGTCCCGTCGTATTCGATGGTTATTTTAAAGTTTGTCATCATCTTTCCCGAAGCCAAAATTAATGGGGGTCGGAAAGTCTCTCCCCAATAGTCTACGCTATCATTTAGTAGCCCTGCGCCATCTGACGCGGTGTCCGGCCGGGGTATGCGCATAACCCGGCCGGACATAGCAGGAGCTGTAAAACTCCCCGACCCCTCAAATTAATAACAACACCATTACATGCCGGGCTAGATCAAAAGCGCGATTGACAGCGAAAAAAAAGACAGGATCGTCGACAGCGCGATTGAAGCCGAGGCCAGGTTTGTGTCGCTGTTTAACTGCGAAGACAATATATACAGCGCCGGTGATGCCGGCAGGGTAAAGTAGATCAAACCGATTTTGAAGTTCGGCTCTCCAACTCCGAAGGCGATCAAAAACCCATAACCGATCAGCGGCAATCCCACCAGTTTGAACAGGGAGGCGATCAGCGCCAATTTAAAATGGTCTCTGATGGTGTTCAAGGTCAGGGCGCCGCCGATGGACAGCATGGCCAGGGGTAGGGCCACATACGCGGACAGTTTGAGGGTGTTGTCGATAAAGGTGGGGAATCCCTGCCAGATATTGGCATAGATAATACCGCTGATGCAGGCCAGTATCAGCGGATTGGATATCAGGGCCTTGGCAGTTTGCCCCAGGCGCCTGGCCGGCTGCACCTGTTCTTCGGAAAACCATATCAGCGTTGCGACGCACAGCACATTGATAATGGGTATGATCAACCCGATCAGAATGCCGAACTGTTTGATGCCCGCCTCTCCCAGGGCGCTCAGGACGATGGCAACTCCGATGTAGGAGTTGAAACGGTAGCAGCTTTGGGAGAAGGTACCGGCTTTGAAGTCGGGCATGTTCGAAAGCTTGATAAACAGGGTGCTCAATACATAGACGGTCAGTACGGCGCATATGACGGCTTTGTACAATCCGGTGCTGCCGGCCAGGGCGGTCGCAGCACCGCCGATTTTCCAGAAAAGCAGCGCCGGGAAAAAGATGTAGTAGGTGAGCCTGTCGGCGGTTTTCAGAAAGACGTCGTCGGTCAGGCGCCAGTGCTTTAGCAGGCTGCCGAAAAGGATCAGCATAAATACCGGGAACAAACTGTTTAGGACCATGATGCAAATTTAGTCGGAAAGGTGTTTAAGATTATCACATGCATGCTGATTGGCACAGTGCGAAATTCGTAGTGATACTCGATATTCGTTTCTCGATTCTCGATGACCTATCAGCCAGGCGGGATCTAATATCCAGCAGCCGGAATCGGCATCAAGCATCCAGAATCGAGCATCCAACATCCAGCACCGAGAATCCCGAGTATTCAGGATCAAGCATCGAGTATCCTGGGCCAAGAATTGATGAACCTGATATGCTCCCAAATATCTTTAGGTGGCAGGGTAGGTGGAACCTAAATTCGGTCGCAGCGAACATCTGCCAGTTCATTTTCGATGTCGCCGGCAATCCGATCCTCTTAAATTCAGCCAGTGTATATTCAGCGCCGCAGACCCTGCAGCGCAGCGTGACGGCCTCTCAGGTCCGATGCAGCTTTAGCGGTGCCGTGCAGTCCAAGCATCGCAAGAAATCAGAATGCATTTGGCTATTTCCTTCAATTTTTCCGGTTGTCATTTTTTTTTGTCGTTATCCGGTTTTCCTAACGGGAAAACCGGGTGGGAACAGCTCCAAGAATTATTCCAAACATGACAACCGCCATCATATTTTTTTCGGATCTATAAACAATATCAAGGACTAGCTGCAGTCCAAGAGCCTATCTATCATGCAGTACCGGAGTAATGGAGTCGGGGATTTCGGATCTCAGATTGCAGATTTCGGAATAAAAAAATAAGACCAGGATTCAATTCCCAACACAAATCCAAAATCCAGAATCCCAAATCCGCAATCCAATCACTCCAGCACTCCAATACTCTGAGATTAATACAAAAGTAAAACCTCTCGAGAGTTCAGCCTTATTTTCGTTCATGGGATCGGTATTTTTAACTCTAAACTCAAAAATACGCTCCGAATCCGTGAACGGGGAAAATACTGCAAAGATCGTCTTCTGTCAATTGGTGATCAAAAATCTTTGATCAAGATTTTATCTTAGGGTCGATTGACAATTTATGACGAAGATGTAGAATATGGATTTTGCGCCGGTTTTCTATTTGGCATTTACCAACAACAATTATCGGTTAACGGCCATTTGGTCTTGAGCGCATTTGAGCCATAAGAATTTACCCAACCCGGATAAGGTCGGTTATTGTGGTTTTTAACCCAAGGAAAATGACTATGAAAAAGATGGATTGTCCTGGCTTTCTGACGGCCGGTATTGCTTCAGGATTGAAAAAGAGCGGCAAAAGAGATCTCGGTCTTATTTATTCCACGGCGCCGACAACCGTTGCGGCGATGTTTACGCGAAACCTCGTCAAGGCGGCCCCGGTGCTTCTTGACCAGCAGCGAACTGCCAACGGGTCCTGCCGGGCGGTTATCGTCAACAGCGGCAATGCCAATTGCTGCACCGGCGATCAGGGCATGCAGGATGCCATTCACATGGGGCGGCTGGCCGCCGAAGGACTCGAGGTTGACGAAGAAGACGTGCTGGTGGCATCCACCGGGGTGATTGGTGAACCGCTGCCGCTTGAAAAAATCGAATCCGCCACGCCAGAATTGATTGCGACGCTTTCAGCCGACGGATTGTCTGGTTTTGCCGAAGCGATCATGACTACAGACACGGTTCCCAAAGTCGTCAGCCGCAGCGGCGAGCTGAGCGGCAAGACCTTTACAGTCAGCGGGGTCATTAAGGGGGCCGGCATGATCCGGCCCGATATGGCCACGATGCTGTGTTTCGTAATGACCGATATCGCCGCCCGGCCGGACACTTTGAAGTCGATGCTTAAATCAGCGGCCGACCGCTCCCTGAACCGCATGACGGTGGACGGCGATACCAGCACCAATGACACCGTCCTGTTAATGGCCAACGGGCATGCCGGTGTCGAAGTCAACGGTGCCGAAGAGATCAGAAAATTTCAAACCGTCCTCGACGAGGTGCTGATGGGCCTGGCCAAATGGCTGATCCAGGATGCAGAAGGTGCCACCAAACTGGTCGAAATCGTCGTCAAAGGCGCCGAATCGAAGCCGCAGGCCCATAAAATTGCCGACACCCTGGCCAATTCTCCCTTGTTCAAAACCGCCCTATTCGGAGAGGATGCCAATTGGGGCAGAATTCTGGCGGCCGTCGGCCGGGCGGGCGTTCCTGTCGATCCAGAAACAATAGATATTTTCTTCGGATCGATCCAGATGGTCAAAAGAGGAATCGGCTGCGGTAAGAAGGCCGAGGCTGAGGCCACCGCTGTGTTGAAGCAGGACGAATTTACGCTCACCGTTGATCTGAACCAGGGAAGTGCGTCGGAAACCGTTTTGACCTGCGATTTTTCCATTGACTATGTCAGGATCAATGCAGACTATCGCACCTAGCCTTGCTTCCCGCAATTATATTAGAAAAGCCGAAATGGATAAATAAATGAATACTAAGGAATTTAAGGTAGAAAATCCCAAGCACCAAATGACAAAAGACAAACAAAAACCAAATTCCAATCTCCAATAACCCAAACCTGTTTTGCCTTCAAACTGAGTTTGCCGGGAGATAGCTCACATCGCAGCCAAATCGAATGGATTTGAGTCAACGTATTCGGAGATTTGTTTCGGAATTGAATATTGTGATTTGGAACTTATTTGTTATTTGAATTTTGTGATTTGGGATTTAAACAAGTCCTTTCTGGAATGGGAACAACTGTAAAATCATTTCGATATTTGTAAATTACGTACGTATAGGACACTACATTAGAATTACCCCCCACACGGTCTTGGCAGGCAACCGATGGGTCAAATGCGATTGCAAAAATATCTATCCTCGGCCGGCGTCTGCTCGCGCCGCAAAGGAGAAGCGCTCATTGTTGCCGGCCGGGTGGCCGTCAACGGCAATACCGTCGTCGAGTTGGGCGCAAAAATAGATCCCGGCCATGATCGGGTCGATGTCGATGGGCTGGCGGTCAAGCCCGCCGCCAAACTGTTGTATATTGCCCTGAATAAACCCAAAGGTTATGTTACCAGCTGCGAACATCCCGGCCAGAAAGTGGTGGTCGACCTGGTCGACATTGCCGAACGGGTCTATCCGGTGGGGCGTCTGGACAAGGACTCCATCGGCCTTTTGCTGCTGACCAATGATGGGCGTGTCCATCATCGGCTGGCCCACCCGTCCTTTGACCATGAAAAGGAATATGACGTTACGGTTGCCAGACCGATTTCAGACGGGGCGCTCAATAAAATGAGCCGGGGTCTGCCGCTGATGGGGAGCAGAACACGCCCGGCCCGGGTAAGCAGGCTTTCTGCCAGGCGCTTTCGGATTGTTTTGCAGGAAGGTAAAAACCGCCAGATCCGGCGGATGGTCCGCAAGGTCGGCAACGAGGTCAGCCGGCTGCAGCGCATACGCTTTGCCGGCATCGAACTCGGCCACCTGCCGCCCGGCAAGTGGCGCTTTCTGACTTCGGAGGAGAGAGAAAGATTGGTTGGAGATCTCTAGTGTCCTGTCCTATAAATAAGTTAAAAATGAGGGTCACTCCCGCGCAGGCGGGAGGCCAGATCAAAGGCGCCTGGTTTCCCGCCCCTGACTGCGCTGGGGCAGGCGCTGCGCGGGGATGACGAACGGATATCATGCTATGTTCGTCAAAATTATTTTTTATCTTGTTTCTGTGACAGGATACTAGTGTTGCGTCCCAGATATACCTATCAATAAAATTGTGCTAATTTATTGCAATATACAATCCCACGAACAAGCGGTAGGGGCGGGGTTCATCCCCGCCCGGAGCAGTAATCGCGCTGGTTTGCTGGCGGGGATGAACCCCGCCACTACGAATAAAGGATCGTCGCCAAACCGCAATTTGACCACGAAATTTTCGCAATTATTTCTGGGACAGGATACTAGAAGCTATTTCAAAACCCTTGCTCTCCGCTAAATCGCACTGGCGCCCCCGTCGACCATCAGGGTTTGGCCGGTAATATAATTGGACGCCTCTGAACACAGAAACAATACCGTCCAGGCCACATCGGCGGGTTCGGCAATTCTTCCCAGCGGTATCGTTTTGATAATCTGTTCATAAATGTCGTTGTTCGACCAGAACGGCTCGCTGAATTTGGTTCTGACCATGCCGGGCGCCACGGCATTGACCTGGATGTCAAAAGCGGCCAGTTCCTGGGCCATAACCTTGGTCATCATCTCGATTCCGGCCTTGGCCACGCCGTAAATCCCCATAAAAGGTGCCGACCGTCGGCCGGCCAGAGAGCTGATGCTCACAATCTTGCCCGATTTTTGCTGCCGCATTATCTGGCCGGCCTTGCGGGAGCACAGATAGGTGCCGTTCAAGTTGCTGTCGATAATCTTGGCCCAGAGCCCGGGATCGGCATCCACCAGGCCGGTGACGAGGTTCATACCGACATTGTTAATCAGACCGTCAACGCGGCCGAATACTTCGAGGATGTGATCGAACAATGCGTCGACGTCTTCGGCGCGTGCCACGTGAGCGGGCACGGCCACCAGGTCGCCGCCGGCAGCCAGTTCGGCTACGGCAGCGTCCAGACCCTCCTGTTTGCGGCTGCAAATGGCAACCCGAGCCTGCTGATCGAGCAGCATCCTGGTGATTTCAAAACCGATACCGCGGCTGCCGCCGGTCACCACAAAGACCTTGTCTTTCAGGTTAAAAGACAGTTTTCCCATCGCCTCCTCCGTTTTTTGAGATAACTTCTACTTAAAATGGGCCCGCTGCATGACGTGCCGGGTGAAGCCACCATCCTACCTTGGAATCCAGCGGTCTGCAAGGGAAAACCGGGTACTCAAGGGTTTTGGTCCCTACCACAAAAACCCATCGAGGAATTCAGCGGCAAGTTGCCGGGGACCCAAATAGCCTGATTTATGTCCAATGAATGTTACCGCTGGGGGAGGGGGAAACTAGGGGTGGCGGCGATGCTTTGGCAACAGACCGGTAACCACCGGTCAAAGCCGCCGGAATTCAGTCTTCCGTTTTCTAATCTCTGTCTTCAGTCCTCTGTATTCTGTCTTCCGTCCTCAGCCCTCTGTCTTCTGATTTCCGTCCTATTCGATGTAAAGCCTTTGTCCGGGATAGATCGTGCTGCTTGGATACAGCTGATTCAAATAGAGAAACCGATCCAAAGTCATCCTGTGGCGCTGGGCGATCAGGAAGGGACTGTCTCCCGGTCGAACTTCATAGGTGGCCAGGCCTTTTACTGACGGTGGTTTCCCTCTTGCCGGGAAAATCATCAGGACCTGCCCTTTTTGCAGCGTCGTGGTGGTCAGGTTGTTGAGTTCCTGGATGCTTTTGATTTTGGTTCCATAGGTTTTGGCGATGGTGAACAGAGAGTCGCCTTTGCGGACGAGATGATGGACAGCCTGCCCGTTGGAGGGTCTTTTGAAGGTGCGGGGCTTGCTTTTTTTGTAGCCGCGCTGCGGGATTTTCAAGCGCTTGCCGGCCACAATATAGTTGGAACGGCGCAGGTTGTTGGCCCGCATGATGCTTTTGACACTGGTGCGATATCTACGCGCAATGGTGGATAGGGTTTCGCCGTTGCGCACGCGGTGGTAGACATAGGCTCTTTGGGGCGTATGTGCAATTGGAAGCTGATCAATTTTGGCCGTCAACAGGGTGGTAGTCCCTGGCGGGATCCTGAGGCGGTAATTCTCGGCAGGTATAATCCGGTAACGCAGTTCCGGATTCAGATTTCGCAGAACCTTTTCATCGACGCCGATTGATCTGGCCACACTGGCCAAGTGGACCTGCCGATTGACGTTGAGGGTTTCGTATTCCATTGGCAGATCAACCAGCACCTTGTCCAAACCGTAGGTTTCGAGATTGTTGAGGATATGCAAAGTGGCCAGAAACCTGGGAACGTACCTGGCCGTCTCCCGCGGAAGTCTCTCGTATAGATCCCAAAAGTTGTCGAGGTAGTTGACTTTCTGGCTTCTGATAACCCTCAGGACTCTGCCTTCGCCGCAGTTGTAGGCGGCCAGCACGGTTGACCAGTCGCCAAAAATACGGTGCAGTTCCTTGAGATAATCTATGGCGGCCCGAGTCGATTTTTCCGGATCCATGCGTTCATCGATAAACTTGTTGCGATGCAGGCCGAATTTGTAGCCGGTCGAAGGAATAAATTGCCACAATCCCAGAGCCCGGGCGCGGGAATAGGCGTTGACTTTGTACCCGCTTTCGATGAGCGGAAGCCAGGATAACTCCTCGGGAAGACCTGCGGCTTTCAGTTCCTTGACGATCTGCTCCCGATAGCGGCCGGAGCGCTGGTAAGATTCGATAAAAAAGCGTTTTTCCCGGCCGGTGGTGAACAGATTGATTTCAGCTTGAATGTGGCGATTGATAGCGATCGGTATGGCGTTGTGATTTCCGTTAACGACGATGTTGCGTGAAGCGTAAATTTCCAGAATGCGCTTTGAAATCATAAAGCGCAGGTCTTCTTTCTGCTGGATGAGTTTGGGGCGGTTGGACGTATCGACGCTTAAGATCAAGTGGTAGGCACGATCAAGGGCTTCCACCGCATTTTCCAGCTCACCCTGCTGCCAGAATTCCTGGGATACCTCGCATAACTCGAGGGCTTCATCGAGATGGGATTGGATTCCTTCCGTTGAAATGGGATCCTGTTCCAGACCGTTGGCATTGCTGTCGAGGTCGGACATCGCTTTTTCATCGGTCGGGACAGCCGCACCCGATTCCCCATATGCCGTGGCTGAGGGATCGGCGCCGTCCGGGTCCGATCCGCCGCTAAGAAGGTTTTTAGCCGACGAAGCTTCAGGGTATGCCGATGATAGGGTGTTGTTTTCAAGAGAAGACTCAGCTGAACCGGGCAGGTCCTTAGACATGTGCGCGCAACCGATTGAAAACAGGAGCGGCAAAACAGGTAACACAATATAGCGCAGTTTCATTAATTCGATTCCTTAAATGCGATTATACCAACGACGCGATCTGCGGCGGTTTTCAGGGTATACGGTCTAAGATAAGTCCTTCTTAATGATTAAGCAAATATAGCTAAAATTGTCAAGGCATTGTCTGTCAATTTGTATCCCTTCAGATTCAGGATGAAAATCGAGGCGTTCAACACTACAATTGATGCTATTTTTATGCCAAATCCTGTTTTCCCCTTCCCATGGGGATAAAAATGCTTATTATGAGAAACCGCGCCGTTGACGGATCCGTTTCCGAACAGGTTCCTTCAGTTCACGGCCACAGGAATTTGTATAACTTTGAGGGGATTATCCAAGCCTGTCTTGGTGGTTCGTGACAACTTTTTGACGGTTAATAATACCGCTGGACGGTGCCGTTGACATTCTACCGGCAACCTACTTGCTATATTACTTGAAAAATGCTTGAAATGGTATTAAAAATTGTCGTCATGATCAAATTTTCGCCAAATTAGATAAAAATTCTTAAAAATAGATAAAATTAAGCGATATATCCCTTATAAATCCTTTTAATATTGTTTAATTAGTGATAAACATAGTAATCAGAACTTGATATTTTCGTCAGAGATCGTTAAAAAAGTTTGTTTTAAGTATGGGGGGTCTGCTTCCATTTACATCGGTTCGATTTTAAAATAATTTTAAGACGTTAAGTTGTGCAGCCAGCGTAGCTCAGCTGGTAGAGCAACTGATTTGTAATCAGTAGGCCGGGGGTTCGAGTCCCTTCGCTGGCTCCATACGTTGATACGGTTTAGCGGTTTCTTAAATCTTGTAGGAACCGAATATGTCATTAATATAAGGTGGGGTTCCCGAGCGGCCAAAGGGAACAGACTGTAAATCTGTCGGCGAAGCCTACGGAGGTTCGAATCCTCCCCCCACCACCAGCCTGAAGAAAAGGTGTATGTAGGAGATTTCGATATTTACTTCGGGATCGACAATAACTACATGGCTTCTCGCAATTTTCTTATGGGTTTTCAGGAAATAATTTGGCAATGGTAGCGGTGGATTTCCGGGCTGAGCGTCCGGTAGCGCATGTCAGGCAGGAAAATAGCCGCGATATGGTGCTGATAGTGTTGACTGCAAACCCGCAGCGTGACCGATGGGATCTTTTTTCATCACTGCAGACGCATCTTGGTGAAGGGAACTATGCCTGAAAGCGGGAGTAGCTCAGTTGGTAGAGCTTCAGCCTTCCAAGCTGGATGTCGCGAGTTCGAATCTCGTCTCCCGCTCCATCATTTGTCTGAGTTGAATTTTTCTCGGTAGACGAAAAGCCGAAGCTAACCGTAAAAAACAAATGCCCACGTAGCTCAGTCGGTAGAGCGCTTCCTTGGTAAGGAAGAGGTTCACCGGTTCGATTCCGGTCGTGGGCTCCATTTAATAAAGGCCTGCAACCCATGCGCAGATGCAACCGGGCGGCCTTCTGCAGATACGATATTCAGCAGATAATGTTTGACTGAGAAACATCCAAAAACCATGGGAGGAAGGGAATATGTCGAAGGCAAAGTTTGAGCGGACCAAGCCGCATGTCAACGTAGGAACGATAGGGCATATTGATCATGGTAAGACGACGTTAACGGCGGCGATCACCAAGCATTTGGGATT
>Ga0209052_1000100_pt1 | contig 40651 bp, 3 predicted proteins | sample WorMetHEROISLAND_2_FD_187409 | JGI IMG/M metagenome (GOLD analysis project Ga0209052, IMG submission 187409) | Marine gutless worms symbiont microbial communities from Max Planck institute for Marine Microbiology, Germany - Olavius sp. 4 HERON... | ecosystem: Host-associated > Annelida >...
TGGTCGCGATCACGCCGCCAACTGACAGGCTTATTTGCCCGTCAGGCTGCAGCACGCCCCAGAACATGTCGGTATTTTCCACGGTCCGCGCGTTGCCTGAATTGTAACCGGTTATCGCCGGCAGCCAGGCGATGCCACCGTCTACATATTGCCCGTCAGCGCCGCCGATGTCGGGGACCTGCGTGGTATTTATCCAGAAGGAAAGGGTGGTATATCTTTCGCCCAGAATTTCACCCAGATTCACCCCAACGTCGAGCGCGTCCTGGTCCGCATGCAGTTCGAATGGGCTCCCATCCGGGTTGGTGTGGAATTCTCCGTCCAGATTGAGAAAATGTACCGGCCTGTCCTGAGCACCCGGCGCGTAGCCGCTGCCCGCTGTTGTATTAACGCTCAGCAACTGAACATTCATCAAGCCGTTAAAGGGATCTTGCACCACCGCCCCCACGGCGTCGGTATCACCCGTGTTGGTCACCGTAATCGTATAAGTCACCGTATCGCCTTCGCGTACTGTGACGCCGCCGTCCGACTTGGTCACTGTCAAGTCAGCCTCGTAAACATCCAAAATGTTGATGGGAATAACCACCTCGTCGGTGTTGGTGGCGCTGGCGCCGCGCACCGTCAGGGAACGAACGGATGCAAGTTCATGGTCCAGGGCATCACGGTCTGCGACGGTAACCGTACCGGTAGCGGGGTCGATGGCAAAGGCGCCGTCATCATTGCCCGATACTATGGAGAAGGTGTCGCCCAAATCAATCCCGGTTATGTCAAGGCTAGCCGCCAGAGTGCCGTCCGGCGATGACTCGTAAACTGCGCCCAAGTTGACACTGACGATCTCCAGAATCTCCGGAACGTCTGAAACCAGGACCTCCAATTCTCGGGTTCCGGTGAGTCCCTCGCTGTCTGCAACTTCAAGCGTCAGCGTAGCTACATAATGTTCGGGGCCGCCGCCCCACAGCGGCGTGGTTTCATAATCCAAAACCGTGTTGTCCACCAGGGTAACGGTAACCGACTGGGCTCCGGGACGGCCCAAAATCAGGTAGGTCTGTCCGGCTCCTGAGCCGCCGTCATCATCACCCCAGGCGCCGATAATAAAATCGCCATAGCCGTCATTATTAGCGTCCCCCGCGCCGGATAGGGTACGGCCTGAATAATCATTTCCGTCTTCGCCAACATACGAGGAGTCCGCCGTGGACAGGTCTGTGTCCATGGCCCAACCGGTGGCGCGCCCTAATATCAAATAGGTTTGGCCGGTGCTTGTTCCGCCGTCATCGTTACCATAAGCGCCGATGATAAAATCGTCATACCCGTCGTTGTTGACATCTCCGGCCCCGGATACGGCATAGCCTGAGCGATCAGACCCATCCTCGCCGATAAAAGAGGCGTCTGCCGTGGATAGGTCCGTGTCCATGGACCAACCGGTGGCACGCCCCAGGACAAGGTAGGTCTGACCGGCATCGTCTCCGCCGTCGTCGTCACCATAAGCGCCGATGATAATATCGTCATACCCGTCGCCGTTGACATCCCCTGCACCGGATACGGCATAGCCTGAGCGATCAGACCCATCCTCGCCGATAAAAGAGGCATCCGCTGTGGAGAGGTCCATGTCCATAGACCAGCTGGCACGTCCCAGGATAAGGTAGGTCTGACCGGCATTTGCGCCACCCTCTTCGTCACCATACGCGCCGATGATAAAATCATCATACCCGTCGTTGTTGACGTCCCCCACCCCTGATACGGCATAGCCTGAATTATCATAGGTATCCTCGCCGATAAACGAGGCATCCGCTGTGGAGAGGTCCATGTCCATGGACCAGCTGGCACGTCCCAGGATAAGGTAGGTCTGACCTGCCGAAGAACCGCCGTCATCGTCGCCCTGAGCGCCGATGATAAAATCATCATACCCGTCGTTGTTGACGTCCCCCACCCCTGATACGGCTCGGCCTGAATGATCATCCGCATCCTCGCCGATAAACGAGGCATCGGCGCTTGACAAGAACATGCTCCCGACAAGTCCCCAGTCAGCGCTGGAACGCCCTAATATCAGATAGGTCTGACCGGCCATACTACCGCCTTCAGAGTTTCCATAAGCGCCGATAACAAAATCATCATACCCGTCGTTGTTGACGTCCCCTACCCCGGATATGGCGGTGCCGGATTCTTCCCATAACTCGCCGACAAACACGGCATCGGCAGTGGACAAGTCCATATCCATGGACAAGGTGGCACTCCCCAAAATCAAATAGCTCTTTCCGGCATAGTCTGCAGCGCCATAAGCGCCGATAACAAAATCGTCATAACCGTCGTTGTTGACATCTCCCACATCGGATACGCCACTGCCGGATTCCTCATATAAACCGCCGATAAACGAGGCGTCCGCGTTTGACAGGTCGGGACCGGCGGCGTGGACGTACTGAACTAAGAAAGCCCCGTTATCATTGCCCGCCACGCTCTCCAAGGTCGCCCGGTCGCCTATGGCAAACTCCGGATCAATATCGGAAACGTCATAGGTTGCTATCACCGTATGGGCCGTGGTGTCCTCGCTCAGTGTCAGGCTGTCCGTGACATTCCCGTCCCACCCCTGCTGGCTCGGGCTTTGATAGAGGTCTAAAAGGTCGATTGTTACGGTAGCCGTGTCGGTGAGGCCGTCGTGATCTTTGACCAGGACGGATAAAACGGCGTTTCTGTTATCCACATTTTCGTAGTCCGTCTGAGACCCGTTGGCAACGTTTATCCGGCCGGTTAGTTTTTCCAGAGAGTAAGCCTGTCCTGCCGTGTTCGACCCGATAATCGTGTATCTCAACACCTCGCCGGGATCGGGATCGGTGGCCACCAGCGTGCCCACATAATATCCGGTCTCACGGTTCTCGTAAATGGTAAAACCGGTGTCGAGCAGGGTCGGTCCTTGCCCCAAATCTGTCACCAGCACGGTGAAGTTCGCCGAGGTAGAAAAGCCCTCCTCGTCAATGACGTCCACCACAATCTCGTAGTAGGATGTATCGGTGAAAAACACCTGATCGGCATCGATGGTCAAGACCGCCGTGGCCCCATCCGCGCCCGGGACGATCTCAAACAATCCGTCCGAATCGTTGGCCGTGCCGCCGCCTCGCAGGTAACGGGTAACGCCGGCAATCGTAAAGGTGAGCGAATCGCCGTTGACCAGATCGGCATCTGTCGCCGCCAAATCGAACATCGGGGTGTCGGCCGAGCCCTGCTCTACGACGGTGCCGACCTCAAATACCGGAGCTATTTGCGGGGTGTCCGTGTGGGGCAGGATATCGAGCAGAATTGTCTCCAGACCGCTGCTGAATGAAGGCCCAAGCCCGCCCGCATCCGTAACTCCCAGGGCATGGACCAAGGGACCGTCCAAAGCCAGGAGGCTGGGGTCGGCGCCGGCATACATCTCGAAAACTCTGGGATCGGCGGTGGCACTGGCGGTAATCGTACCCGAAGGCCCTACGTCGATGGTAAAAGTATCACCTTCCTCAGGATCGCTAACCGTAAAGGTTCCCAAATAGTCACCGGTCTGGCGGTTCTCGTAGAAGGTCAAGGTCTGGGCCGGCAGGATGGTCGGCGCTTCGTTGACGTCGTTGATATCGATGGAAACTATGTTCGTGTCTGTATACCCCTCATAATCGGTTACCTTCACCGTCAGGTTGTATTGAGCCACATCTTCGTAATTCAAGGGCCCGGAGCCGTTGTAGGAGACCACGCCCGTAGCCGCATCGATTTCGAAGAGCCCCTGGTTGCCCGAGATGATTTCAAACAGGGCCAGCCCGTCACCCTGCGCTTCGTCCGGGTCAGATGCGACCACCGGCCCGAGGTCCGTTGCCGCCGAGTTCTCATCGATAGCCAAAACGGTAAAGTTGACTACCGGCGGGGTATTGAGATCGAGCAGGTTGATAGTAACCGTCGTAGTGTCAGTATGACCTAAGCCGTTTTGCACTTCGATAGTCAGCTCATGGCTGGTATTGCTTTCGTAATCGAACTGGTCACCGTCGAGGACCGTGAGCACAGGCGCGGAGTTGGCCTCGATGGCAAAGGCCCCGTTATCATTGCCGGCCGTGATGCTGGCTGCGACCACATCGTTTACATTGGTCACTAGCTCCACCGTGCCGACCTCGGCGCCGTCTGGGGCGCTCTCGTAAACCTCGAAGGACTGGCCGCTACGAATGCGCACGATGGTGGTATTAAGCCAAACCCTGTCTATTGTGGTGTCTCCGAGAAAAACTGTGCCCACATAAGCATCCACATCACCGTCATTGTCCAGGTCTCCCAGCGCTACCGACTGATTGCTCACACCTCCATCGGAGAGGTCCCCAAGGCTCTGGGTAAAGAAGCCGGCCCCGTCGTTCAGGAAGATCATATCCGCGGCTGCGGCTGAATAATTGGTGACCCACGCGTCCAAATCACCGTCGAGATCCAGGTCTCCCAAAGCAATGCCGTTGCTATCAGCGTAGCCCACGTTCCGGAGGCTGTCCAAAAAGACGCCGGGCTGTCCCTCGGAGGTTTGATTGAGCAGCACCCGATTTTCTCCGAACGCTGCTGTAATCAGATCCGTATCGTGGTCCCCGTCAATGTCGCCGGCCGTGAACCCCAGCCAGGTGGCGGAATTTTCAATTTCGTCCTGTCTGGTAAACCCGCCCCTGCCGTCACCGAGCCAGAGGTGGGCCTTATTCCCTTGTTGTGTGTTTTTGTCCAACACCAGCCAATCAAGGTCATTGTCGTCATCGAAATCATCCATAACCGTTACGAATTCACTGTATTTATCGGGTCGCCAATAGGAATGATAAAGCCTCTCCTGAAAATTGCCCGACCCATTGTTGAACCAGACATTCATCCTTCGGAAGCCGCCATCTGATCTGCAAACGACAACAGCGTCCAGATCACCATCTCCATCCACATCACCCAGGGTAACGGACCTGTCCATGGTATCACGCGCAAAATCCGCGCTAAAACCAAGCACGAACTCACCGGACACACCACCCTGTAACCCGCCCTGATTTAAGTAAATGCGATTCTGATCATAGGTCGCGTTGACCTCAAACACATCTATGTCGCCATCGCCGTCCAGGTCGCCCACAGCGGACGTTTCAAAGACGCCGGCGCCGGAGTCACTAAACGTACCGTCGCCGTTATTGAACCACATCGTTGTGTCATAATTATAATCTTGGCTGCGGGAGAAGCTTTTGCGCCTGATAGCATCCAGATAGCCGTCGTCGTTTAAGTCGATGAGCTCAACATGCCCTGAATTTCCGAGGCCGGTAGACTCGTCGTAGCGAATAAACTCCACTATGGGCAGCGGCATGCTGAGCACGTAGGCTACACCCGACAAGGTATTATACGTTAGCGTGGCGCCATCGGCCGCTTCCAGCGGCTCGGTATCGGTGCCCACGCTGCCCAGCGGCGCGTTCAAACTTATCGTTGGTGCATTGAGATTTATCGAATGGGAATGCACGTCATAGATAGAACCGCTGTTGGAAGTAATGGCGATGTCCCCGCCTACCGATTCGACATAGCCCAGGTGCACATCGTAAAAGTTGGTGACTGACAGCGTGCCGCCCTCTGAGACCAGATCGTCGACTCGCAGCGTAGGCACTGAAACCAGGACGTCGGGATAGCTGATGTAAAGATCCCCGTCCACCGCGCCGCTGATCACATTGGTCTCAACCTCAAAAGGATTGTCGGCGGTTCCCACTGCCCCGGCCCTGAGATCCAGGCTGCCGGAAACCACGTTGGCCACCGTCATGACGGTATTGCCGGCCGCGTCCTCGATGTCGTTGGCATCGTTTATCAAGGCGCCCCGGGCCTTCAGAGAAACATGCCCGGTCGAGTAAATAGACTCCACCTCCATGTCGCCTGCGAAATCCCGCAAATAGATATCACCATCGGCCCGGGCGGTGACCGCAGCGTCCTCGTCCAAGTCAATAACCAGCGGGTGGACCTCTAAGCCGATATCGCCACCGGAGGCCTCCAAAATCAGATCGCTGCCCCTGATGTTGGCTGTATCGCCTCCGGCTTCGATCTCCGCGTCGGTCAGGCCCCTGAAGTTGAATATGCTGCCCTCGCCTTTTATACGGATATCATTGCCACCCGTAATCTGGACAATATTAAGGTCCTGGGACGAACCCAGGAAGACATTATCTACAGCGCTGACCAAGATAGTCCCGGTGGCATCCACATCGACGTCTTCTTTGGGAGTGTACCGGATGGCATTGAATTCATCCTGGTCCATCAGGCCGTTGGTGTTGGTGTCAAGGGAGGCGGACAGCTCGATGTTGTCGATGACGCCGTCACCGTCACTGTCGTCCCAGACCAGAAACTCCAGATCGTCCCTCTCGGCCGCCACCAGCGCGGCCTTGGTATCGTCGCTGACGATGGCTGTGATGTCGCCATTCGGTACGCTCACCAGGATCGAACCCTCATCAACACCTATGCCCGCGCCCACGATGATGGTAACATTGCGACCACTGATGTTCGCTGTTTCGCTGCCCTCGGTGACGCTGGTACGGTCGAGCACGCCGGCCGGCAGCGCGTACAGCAGATCATCATCGCTCCACTGGATTCCCTCGGTCAGGTCAGCTTCTTCGTCGAGGCTGGTTTTATACTCAAATTCGGGATAGAAAGTGGCCGGATCGTAATTGGGATCGTTATCTATCATGTAGGTACTGCTGACCGGATCACCGTAAACAGCGTGCAGCGCGTGGAGCTCTTCAGTGCGGATTTCTTCGATGGTATTAATCTCCTCATCGGTCAAACCATATTCTGATTTCATGGTGGCGCGGTTCTGGTCGCTGTACTGGAACGTGAAGCCGCTGTCGTAGTCTTCCCAGGTATAGCCCGCCACATTGCCGCTATCGTCCAGGACCTCGGCCAGTTGACGCATCAGGCCCCAGTAGGTATAGTACAGCTGCTCGTTCACCTCCCGGTAGGCCTCGACAAAAGCATCCGCGCGCTCCTGAGCTGCATCGCCCCGCAATCCCATCTCGTCCCACACCAGGGCGAGCTCTGCCAAGGTCTTTGTATCCTCAGCGTCTGTCAGAAAATCTTTAAGTGTTCCGTTAGGCACCTCTATCCAGACATCACCCGCAGCGGAAATCACCTGGCCAATTCGTAAGTCGACGTTATGTTGTTTCAGGTGGATATCTCCCGTCGCCATGGCGTCGATAACGCCCCCTCTCACTGAGAAGGTATTCAGCGGGTCGCTCACGCCGTTGCCGATTTTGCCGCCGGCACTCAGCGAAATTCCCTTTCCCATGATTGTATTATTAGAAGAGGAGCCGCCGTAGATATCGACATTTGCCGTCAGGGATATGTCACTCCAACTACCTCCGCTCGAATTCCCCAATATCGGCAGGGAACCGTCAACCTCGTTGATGGAAATATCTCCTGATTGAGAACTGAAATACACACCGCCACCGGTTAAATCAGTGTAATCGGTGCGAATGGGTTCATCATCGCCGATTCCCGTCGCGGCGCTAAGCTCAATAGTTTTGCCAGTGATCAGGCTGCCGGAATCCACTTGGTCGATTTCACCCTGCGTGCTGGTAATCTCGACCAGGCCATTGCGTGCTGCAACAGTGCCGTCTATGATAACCGACCCCACCGAATCGATGGTGGTGCTTCCCTCGTCGTAACCAATGAACTCGATGTCAATAATCTCGCTGGCAGTAACGCTGTGGTTATGCACCTGCTTCTCGCCAAATTGCTCGGTAACATTGTACCGATAGTCTGTATCGATCAGCTTCCGCGTCCCCCACGGATAAACTTCGTAATAAAGGTACTTAGCTTCGCCAAGTCTAATTTCGTTATAGGTTTCAATGGTGAAGAAATAGTAAGTGTAAATGTCAGTCGTTGCACTGTTTTTTATGAAGGAATCAGATACCAGCATGGTGTAGTTGCTCGTCGGTGTAACCGTTACATCATATTCCTCGGCGCTTTGGTATTCGGCCAGCGCCTCGTCATACGTCTTCCTGTCCTCGTGTATGGGGCTTTCCCAGTACCTTTGCCCGTAGTATCCCTTTCCCGTTGCCCAATTATAGCGTGAACCAATTTTAGGTTGATAAGAGGCGCTGCGGTTCGTAGAATCGTTCATGTCAACCGCAGCATAGGACGTATCGGTCTGAATTACTCCGTTCTCGCGCGTAATGGTCGTGGTGGCGTTCAGTAAGGTGTCGCGAATAACTATTTTGCCGGCAATCCCTTCACTGTCATCAACGCCCTGGCCGGCATCGAGCGTATTAACCACCAGCGTTCGCGGCGTCAGGTTGTTAACCGCTATTTTGCCGTAGCCGTCCATCACGGCCAGGCGACCGCCGCCAGTATTGAAAATATTGCCGATCAGTTCCATGTAGCCGCCCTTGACCTTGATGTCGGTTATCAGCTCGAATTGGTCTTCCTTGGCGTCGTATCTCAGTAAAGCCGTACCGCCGTCGGATTGGTAATCGAGGTAGGTATCGGTCACGTCGTGGTATTGGTCGCTAATGCCATTTTGCAGGTAAGCGGCTTGCATCGCCGACAGAGTGGAATCCATCGAGCCGTCAAAGTCGTCTATGGTGAGGGTATGTTCCGGGAAGCCGCTCTGAATCAGGCCGTTGATGTTTAAATTCATGGCGCTGATAAACACATTGTCGCCCACGAGCGTGGACTGCGTGCCGCTCCGCACCTCCTGAGCTGTTTGTATCGCGGGTTCGGGGATGTCGTTGTCCGGATCACCGTCGATGCTCAGCAGATAGTAATTGTTGTACGCGGCCTCGTTGGCGCCGGCCTCGTTGGCGTAAAAGGTCATTGGCAGTCCGCTGATGTTCGTGTCGCCATATTCATTCAACTGCACGAAAGACCCGCCTGTGGTGATGCTTATGGTTCCTGCCCTGATGGAACCGCTCACGTAGACGCTGCCATTTGCGCCGTCCATCACTACCGCCCCGGAAATATTCTCTATGTTTCCGTTAATGAAAATGTGGGCATCTTCCGTGTGGCTGATTTGCGGGACATTCACAATGGAGATAGTCGGCTCAGCGCTGCCGGCAGACAGGGATACATCGAAGTTGGCCGTGTCTATGGTACCTGAGTTAAGCTCATCATTGAGCATGCTGTTGAGCGTGCCGCCGTCAAGGGATATGTAATTAAAGAACAGATGCCCGCCCGACTCTTGGGGGATTGTCATATTGCCAAGGTCCAGCGACAACTGGCTGTTGTTGATGATCTCAATTTTGGTGTCGGCCGGTGCATGGAGCACACCCGAGCCAACCAGGGCATCGCCCTTCACATCGATATCACCCGATTCGGCCCTAATGTCTCCAACGACCCAGAACTTCAGCAGCACCCCGACATCGTTCCCCGACGATCCGCCGAGGACATTGAGTATCGATTCGAGTTCATCGATCTCATTTTGCAACTTGTTGTAGGTGCTGGTGCCCATATAGTACCGTTGCTCGTCTGTTAAGTCGCTGATGCGGTCCAGAATATCCTGGCCAATACTCTTGTCGTAGGGACCGCTTACACTGATGCCCTCTGTCTGGGTTGAAATTCCGCCGCCTTCGGAGAGTACCAGCTTCTGCTTATTGTAGATGCCGGTGCGCACCTCGCCGTCTACCTGCACGATAGCCGTCTCGCTGTTGCTGTTGTCGGTTGTGTCGGTTGAATAGGTTTGGTAAGTGTCCTGGCTGCTGGCGCTTGCTTTGGTACGGGTAGTACCCTTTTCGGCCCACAGGTTGACGTGGCCGACACTGAGTACCCGGGCCCCGGGGTCTATACGCACCAGGTTGTCCTGGGTTACTTTCGAGGTGGCGCCAACTTTGGAATTGAAAGATGGCACTGCCGTACCGAAGTAAGCCCAGACATCCGTGTCCACAGCGAAATCGTTCATCTTGAATGAGCTGTCGTCCAGTTGGTCTAAATCATCGACCTTTCTGCCGCGGCCCGCCAACAGGTTGACGTCGTCCTCGGAGAGAATCAGGGCATTCGCCCCTAGGAGCACCTCGTTGGCGCTGTCGACCGTTACGTTGTCCTTGACTTCTGCGCTGGCGCCCGCACCAGCTCCCTTGAGATAGATGTTTGAATCGGCGTCCACGGTGGTATAGGCCGAAAGCGTGATATCACCTGCGCTGTGCAGCTCGGTGCCCTGCCCCACTTCGACACGGGCATCAACACCTGCCAGGTCCTGGGTCGACTTGGTGGTAAGCTCGGCGCCGAGGCCGCCAAAGTCTTGCTCCATCTTTTCATAGATGTCAACATTGTTGTTCGCGGAAAAGATAAAATCGTCGGCAGCGTCGCCGCTGACAGTGATGTGGGCGTGGTCGCCGATCACGGCCCCAGTGTCGTGCATATACGAGCCCTGATTTTCGGCCCTGGCAAAAGAGAGCCCCCCATACGTCGTGCTCCCGACCATCAACTCAGGAACTTCGGTGCCCGACCGGGCAGTTGCACTGACACGTCCGGCTTCGATTTGCGCGTAATTGCCGACATGGACCAGGGTCGTCGCGCTGACAGTCTCCTTGAGTAGGGGCCCGCCGACACCTATAATCGGAGCCGCAAAATTAGTTGCAACCCCGGTTATATAATTGGTATGCTCCGCTTCCAGCACCAACTGGTCGACATTGACTACGGTAGGCGTCGCAGAGGTGCTGTCCGCAATAGACGCCTCTGTGTGGCTGGTTGATTCTATGGTCGAAACGGCTGCCCAAAAATCTAATTCTAAAAATGAGCCGCCCATGTTGACGTTTACCAGCGCAGCGCTGCCGGTGTTTGCTTCCGCTTCCATAACGTCGTTGCCCTTTGCGGTAACCTCCAGGGTGCCGGCGTGAATGTTCGCGCCCGGACCAATGGTGGACTCGACCGTGTTGCTGCTGAGGACGGTAACCTCGTTTGTTCCGACGGCGGCAATTAGGGACGTTCCGAAACGGCCGGCCCTGGCTTCTTGTTCCGTCGACACGTCGGTCACGATAGTGATCGCATCATCAGCCTGGAGATCGGCGTTGTCGCCCAACTCTGCCCGGACAGTTGCTTCACTATTGGCTTCGAGAAAAGTTCCGGCAAGGCCAATTAATATGCTCCCGGTGGAACCGACGCCGAATATGTGTGCCGTGTACTCTTCCCCGCCTCGTGGCGAAAGGGCCGCGCCGACCTCGATAGTACCCGCCCGCAGCAGTGCGTCGCTGCCCAGTGATGCTTTCATTTCAGGGGCCACCGAAGCCTCACCGATCGAGGCGCCAATGGAAAGGCCCAGGGCGAGCGACACGCCAATCGACATGACATCGGCTTCGTGGCTGGCATTGGCCTTTATGACTACATCGCCGTCAACGGTGAATTTAGCTGAATCACCGACCCGGGCCTCGATGGTTGTGTCGATTATGGCGTTACCAATCGAAGCGTTGCCGCCTAGGGCAATTCCTCCCCCCAGGGCTATGGCTATCGAATCAGCTTTGGTATTACTGTTGGCAATGACATATACACTGTTCAGCGGATTGTCCGTCAGTGAAACCGTGACATCAACCATGTCCGTTAGTCCGACAAGATCGGTTGCCTGGATGGTAATCACTTGCTGCGTGGCCGTTTCATAGTCCAGGGCTGCAGGGTCGGCTACCATGATCAAACCGGAACGGGCGTCGATACCAAAGGCGCCGTTGTCGTTGCCCGAGATAATAGAATAAGTAACCTCGTCGCCGGGATCGGCATCCGTAGCGCGAACTACGCCCACACCTTCGTCGAGGCTGGCAACCTCGCTTACGGTATAATAGTAGCCGGGATCGCTAAAGACCGGTGCCGTACTGCCGGCAGTCACCATGTTGACGGTGATGGTAAAGGTGGAAAGCAGAATTGACGTTTCGCTGTCACGCTCTTCGACGGTGAGCACGTAGCTGCCGGTCACCGAGGCATCGAGCGTGTAGTAATCTTCAACCGAAATCCGCCCGCTGTATTCATCCAACGCAAATACACCATCGTCATTCCCGGCAGTAATATAGAACAGGCTGTCCTCGCCTGTCGCAGGCACGACTCCCACGGCGGTGCCGTTTATCGCATTGTCCAGCAAGGTCCAGTAGAGTGTGTCGTTTTGTGCCGTATCCGTAAGCCCGATGCGCACCGTGAGTGTCTCAACCACGGCCCCGTTGTCGAGCACGTCCACCGACAGGGCGTAGATGGGGCGGCTTTCATAGTCCAATACTGCTGTGCTTGCCACCGTCAGATGGCCGGTGTCCGTGTCGATGGCGAAAGCCTGACCGTCGTTTCCGCCGGTAATGGCAAAGGTGCGCGTCACGCCGCTGCCGGCCGTGGTCGTTGGCGTTACGGTGCCTACACCGGAACCCGGGCTGGCGGATTCAAAAATCGTGAAGGCCTGGACAGCGGCCTCGCCGGCCGGCTCCAGTTGAACGTTGTCGCCGATCCATGCCTTGGCTTCGCCGCCGGCCAAAGTCTCGGACCACGAAAGGCCGACACCGGCCTTACCCCCAAACGAGGCTCCGCCCGTGGCAGTCAAAAGGTCACGTTCATGATCCGCCAGGACCAAGACGCCGGTGGCGCCTAACACGACCACATTGTCATCGATATAGGCCAGTTGTTTGCTGTTGTTGTGAATTCCACTGTACTGCGCAGCCAGGGAAAATGTCGTGGAAAACGAGCCGCCCGCCACCAGCAAAGCGACCCTCTCGTTTGACCAGGACCAAACGTTAAGCGCACCATTGACCCAGAGCAAGGCGCTATCATCCACAAATGCTTCGACTACGGTTTCAAGGAGAAAGATGCCGCCGGAGGCACCGGCCGCTACAATGCCAAACGCGGCACGACCCACCCAGACATCGGCTATAACCGTCTCACTGGCCTGAACCGTGAGATCCCCTCCGGCTCCAATAATCGCACCAGCGCCCACATAGGCCGCCACGTCATGTACGGTCAGATCCGTACCGCTCAGCGCGTCGTCCAGCGTGGGCGCGCTCTGGCTGTTGATCGCGGTCTTGGCCGAATCGGCAGTGGAACCATCCGGCAACGCTTCGGAACCTTTATACATATCGCCCAGCCACCCATTGACACCGTCCGTGGTATCGGTAATCTCGGCAGTACCCTTGGAAGCACTGCCGGTCCCGATACTGATAAACGACAGCGTACCATTGAGGGACGTGCCAAACGAGCCGGCCACACCGAGGGTGTAGGACGTAAGTCTGCGATAGCTGTCCGCCCTGACGACGACATCGCCTGCGGCAAACACCTGGCTGCCGGCGCCGATGTATGCCTCCACGCTATTCTGAATAACGATGATGTCAAAAGCACCGCCGATTGCCGCCTGACCGGCTATGGACGCCGCCCCCAGCCCGGTTTCGATGCGGACCTTGTCAACAGCCAATACGGTGACATCTCCCCCGGCGTAGCCGGCGTCGCCGTTGATGACGGCGGCGCGCGTGCCGGCTCTGATGGATGCCGACGTCGCCGAGTTCAAGAAGATGACGGAGAAAGAGCCGTTGGCCGCCCAGCCATCCCTGCTTATGGAGGCTGCTGCGGTGGTAACGACCGACATGATATCGGTTTTACTGAAGGCCTCGACAAGCACGTCCCCCTTGGCATTGACGTGGGCGCCTTCGATAAAGGCCTCGGTGGTGTTTTCCACAATCAAGGCCCCGACACTGGCGCCCGCAGCGATACCCTTACCCTCAGCACCGCCATCTACGACCATTGCAGCGCCCGTTCCGATGGTGATCCCGGGGATCCTGGTCAGGGCCGTCACTTCCACGTTGCCATCGGCGTAGATGTTGACCTCTTTGATGTACGCCCGGTTGTTGCTGCTTAGATGCATAAACTCCAGGGTCCCGCCTGCGGAGAATGATTTCGCGATCATGATCCCCACCGAAGCGGCAAGAAGGTCTGTTCGTGACAGACTTAATACCTCCACATCGCCGCCGGCATAGATCGTGCTGTGGCTGCCCGAGCCCGTGGCGGTGATATAGGCCTGCGTATCATTATAGAGCCCCGTAACGTCTATCGTGCCGCCGGCACTCCCGCTGTCCTTTGAGAAGGAACCCGCGCCGACTCCGGTCAGCAAATCAACATCATGATGCGCCCGGACGCGCACATCATGGCCCTTGTTCGCGGCTGTGTTGACGTCGGAATTTTCGATATAGGCCCACGTCGTGTCAGTAACCCGGGAAAAGACAAAATCAACGGAAAGGGCGATCCCTTCCGATGCCGTGACCGCGGCGTTGATGGTCTGCAGTGTCTCGGTGCTGCTGGCGATCACGGCCAGGCCGCGCATCGACTGCTCGATTTCTTCGCCGTCCCGTTCCCAGTCCTTCACCGTGATGGTCACGGCATCATTGCCAAAGGCCTCGATGACGGCATCCTTGATATAGGCCTTGGTCGTGTTGTCGACCAGGTTGACGGTGATCCCGCCCCCTATGCCGACTGAATTAGCTTTCTGAGCGCCCACGGCCGGTATAGCAGGAAGGTCGTCAGCGCCGGCATCATCGATATAGGCCGCCTCATTGCCCTGTGTGTAATTCTCAGCGTCTCCCGGCCCGTAGAGGCTTTCATTGTCAGAGCTGCCCGACCCGTAAAGGCTTTCATTGTCATCACTGCCAGCATCGTCGATGGATTTAAGACTCCCGACCCCAATATCACTCCAATCCGCCGACGATACCGATTCCGAATCAAAGTCCGAATCAGCGTCCTCATCAGCACCGCCGGCATCTGCCTCCGGCAGTTTCATTGGAGCTGTCGTGACATTGATCACGCCGCCATAGGAGCCGATGGCGCCATCATTTTCCGCCAGCACGTAAAGGTTCCGATCGGAGCTGACCTCTGCGTGCTCGATAAAGGCCAAGGTCGTGTTCCCGAGGATCGCTATAGCGACCGAGCCCGACGCGTTCAGCTTGGAGTTGGCGCCCCCGACGCCGGCACTGATGGTAAAAACTTCCGTGTCGCTTTTTGCCATAACGCGGATACTGTGATCTGCTGTAGAAACCGCCAGGTCGCTCTGGTTGGGGTTGAGTGTGCCGTCGATGGCGGCCTGGGTTGTGTCGTAGATCTCATTGTAGGCAAAGGCGAGACCGAGGTTGAGATCGCTGCCGCCGGCGGTGATCTGGCCGGCCAGCGACCAGATCAAGGTCTCGTTCGAGGCGTTCACGTCAATCCCGAAATCACCGGCGTTCCCGGTTGCGGTGACGCTGGAGGCGCCCCGAATCCCGGCAAGGATCTCTTTGCGGGAGAAGTTCAGCGATATCGCCCCGGCAATTGAAAACTTGCCCGAATGGGCGCCCATGACCGCCAGCGTGTTGATGCCGCCCTTTGAAGAGGCCTGGACGACCACCTGTTCGGCGGTGACCGCCGAGTCCTCGATATAGGCCTGGATCTCATTGGTGTTGCTGCTGGCCGGGTCATTGGGATCTGAGCCCAGGTAGTTGTACGAAAATGACGCCCCTGCGGCGCTGCCTGTTTTATCGTTTATAGAAAGTGCGCCTGCGGCGGAGTTGATGGTTGCGGTATCCACCGCCATTACGCTGACATCACCCAAAGCGGCGGTAACCGCCGACCCGGTTATATGGGCATCCACATCATTGCGAATCCAATTGAGTGCAAGACTGCCCGCAATCGTCAGCGCCTGTTCGGCAGTCACGAAACCGATGGCAATAGCATTGATCTGGTCGCTCAGTCCGAACGGCGATCCGCTCAGATCGCCGGGTTCGGCAAACTCGGCAACCACACTGACGCTGCCGGCCGTGGACGTGATGCTGCCGGCTGATATGATTGCGTCGATATCGCTTTGGATATCATTGGTGGCGGCGGCCGAGCCGAAGTTGCCGGAAATGGCATTGATCTGAGAGGTGTTGCCGGCCAGGACGTTGATGTTCCCTGCGGCCGTGACCGTGCTGCCCGTGATCCCGGCAGCCAAAGTGTTGCGAATAAAGTTGACCGAAATCGAGCCGCTGAGGCCCGAAAGGCTATCCACGGAATCAGCGCCGCCGGCCGAGACATTGACGATCGTGTTCTGGCTGGAAGCAAGGACGTTCACCTCCCCGCCCGCATCCACAGTCGAATTATCGATGTACGCCGTGATATCGTTAAGGTCCGTGGAAGCCGGATCGTCGGGATCACCGCCGATGTAGTTGTAGGTGAGGCTCAGACCAAAGGCTGCCGACTTGCTGAAGGCAACCGACAAAAGACCGCCATAAATTTCCGACTGGTCACTGGCCAGGACATTGACGTCCCCTCCGGCGCCATCGGCCACGACACCGGCGTTCGCGATGTGGGCGTCCACGTCCACGCGTATCCAGTTCAGTGAAAAAGCCGCGGCCGCGCCAAGGAAGTCATCCGCCTGTGCCCCCGCGATTGCCACACTCACTATTTCGCTACCAGCCGCAGCAGATACGGTGAGACTGTCAAGCCCGTCGATAGCGCTGCCGGCGATGCTTGAGCCCTCCACATAGGCTTCGACCAAACCTTGAATCTCATTGACTGCAGCGGCAGCGCCGCCCCCGGCGTTCGCCCTGCCGCCACCTATCGCAAGGGAGAAAATATAGGGCGACTGTGAAGCGGATACCTGCACATCACCCGTGGCCTCGATCGTCGAGTTTGCGGCAATGCGGGCCGAGACGTCACGATCTATGAAGTTGAGGCTGATGGCGGCCCCAAGGGCGAAGGTGTCCGCCTTGGCGCCGCTGATGGTGAAGGAATAGATCCCCGTGATATTCTCGCTGGTCATCTCGTCGGGCAGCAGGAAGGTTTGCCCCCCGGCTTCAACCGATGTCATCGACAGGTCGGGAGGCGCTTCGAAGCCGGCCAGGACATACACGTGTGCCGCATACACGGTCGAGTTCTCGATATAGGCCTGCGTATCGGCCCAGGAAAGGCTTTCGAACTCGTTCATTGAATCCTCACCCAGCAACAGGTACAGGCCATTCTTGACGTCGTCGTCCACGTCGGCCAGCGAACCGCCGACGTAGTTGTATGCAATCGACGCGCCAAAGGCGGCGTTACCCTGTCCGTTGTAGGCCAGCGCTCCGGCGATGGAAACAAGCGTGTCGGCAGTTACTGCCCGGACCGTTACCTCGCCTCCTGGCGCAGTGATGATTGAGTCGATAATATGGGCGTCGACGTACTGCAGATCCCAGTTCAAGACAAGCGAACCGAACGCCGAGAGGGTCGCGTTCCCGGCAGCACTGAACCCCGCTGCAATACCGACCATTATCGTATTCCCTGCTGCCAGAACGTCCACGTTCCCGCCGGCTGTCACCGTTGAATTCTCGATGGCGGCGGTGATCCGGCTGGCAAAAAGGTTGAGTCCCATGGCGACCCCGACGCCGCCCAAAGACCGCTTATTGGATTGGCTAAAGACCGAAGCTCCAGCGAAAACGATCGAAGCGGAGAGGTCTTGGGCTTCGACCGTAACGTCGCCGGTCGCCAAAATGACACTGTCGGCAATATGCGCGTCGATCACACCAAAGGCCTTGCTGATCGCAAACGAGCCCGTTAAACTGTTCTCGGCCGTTGCAGCACTTGCCGCAAAAAGAAGGGTTATACAGTGCTTTTGGGCTAAGACGTCCACGTTGCCGGCAGCGTCAATCGTCGTTGACGCGTTGTTATCAGAGCTGTCAATTACGGCCAACACATCGGCATCGATTTCGCTGTAGATGACACCTGCCCCCAATCCCGCGTCGTCGCCTATTGCCACGGCGCCGCCAATGCCAACGATCGTACTTGCATTGACCGCCTGTACGGTGACATGGGCGCCCGTGTTGGCGGTCACGACATCCGATCCCAAAAGTTTGGCCTCGGTGCCCGTGTCTATGGCATTGACCGACACCATGCCGCCAAAACCGATCTCCACATCGTCGTCGTCCGTTGTGTTACCATGACCCACCGCAACGCTGAAACCGACAATATAGGCATCGGTGTCGGCCTCGATTGTCAATCCCCCGCCGGCAACCACAACAGAGTCAACAACCGTGGCGGTGGTGGTGCTTGTGATATCGTTCACGCCGACACTCAGCCCAAAGCCCATGGCGCTGCCGGCAGCGATTGCTCCGCCGATGGCGACTATCTCGGACCGGTCTATCGCCTCGACGGTCACGCTGCCCATAACGTTCAGGGTCGCAGAGTCGATACTTGCCGTGGTCGTCACATCCACAAGGTTTATGGAGATAGAACCCGCGACCATGTATCCCACGGTGTCTGCGGATTCATTAACCGATCCGGCCAGCCCCGCCGACAAGGCGACGAAAAATGACTCACTGGGCCGTTTGGCCTCGACCGTCACGTCACCGCCTATAGTCAGGTCCGCGCCGTCAATAAAGGCCTTGGTCGTCATCGTCACCTGGTTCCAGGCAAAGGAACCCGCCAGATTGAGTACTTTTTGCTTAGCGGCCTGACTGTCGGGATTCTTGGCCTGGCCCTTGGCAATGGCCACGGAGCCGCCGAAATTGAAAAAACTCGTCGAATTGGCGGCGAAAACGGTCATGTCCCCGTTGGTCTGAATCACCGCCCCGTCGTCATTCACATAGGCCCGCGTTGAATCGTTAATGATATTGACCTCGGCGTCACCGGCAAAGCCGATTCCTGTTTTGACGTTCCCCAAATCAACTAGATTAAGGTTGCCATTCCGGAAGACTTCATTGATATTTTCATTTCTGAACTGAAATGCTTCATTGTTGCCATCTGATTCTTCCTCACCTTTAATGGACCCGGCAACAGCAACCTGCACCACATGCCCCTTGTTCTCAGCTTCGATGCGGATATCGCCGGCGGCGAAGATATTGGTGGGGATGGCGGCCGGGGCCTGATCGTCCGCGTCTTCATCTCTGCCGATGAAGGCCTCCGTATCCCGTGTGATCGAGTTCACCCCAAAGGAGTAGCCGATGCTGGCCTTCGTACCTTTCTGCCACGCGCCGCTAAACCCCACGTGCAGCATGTCTGACTCAGCCTTGACCAGGATGGAATCCTCACCCTCCCCTTTCGCGTTGACCGGCGCGCCGCTGTCGATAATAGCACCGCTGTCGATGGACGCCCGCGTGGTGCTGTTCTGCGTCAGGACCGTGCCGGAAAAGGTGACGCCAACCTTTCCCGCGCTGCCGCCGGAAAAGGCCACGTTGATCGTCACCATCTCTTCCAGCGCCTGGACGGAAAGGCCCCCGGCCGAGCCGGTGCGGATTTGCACCCCCTCTCCTATAGTCGCCTTGGTGGTGTTGTCATAGACCTGCACCACCACCGAACCGCCCACTCCGACGTTCTTGGCTACGTTGCCGTAGGGACTTAAGACCGTATTTTTCATCATAGCAAGGGCCCCAATCAGGCTTGACGCACTCAGGTTAAACGTCATAATGCCACTGAGTTGAACCTGAGTAATGTCGCTTTCCGCCAGAATATTGACATCCTGAAGCGAATTCTGGTAGGCCGCATTCTGATTGATGAGGACACCGTCCTCGACGAGCACCTCCGAACGATTGGTGTAGGCCGTCACAATCACCGTCCCGGCGATTGCGTTCTCCACGCCGGATTGGACGTTCTTGTTGGAAGTAAATGCCACCCCATTGAAAAAATGGAACAGTACGTCACCGGCAAGTATGTCATAGACCAAATGCGGCGCTTTCCCCATATTTTTAAAATCATCTTCCTTGATGCGCGCCCGCTCAAGCGTAAGGTCCGATTCAATATCAATCCGGCCCGCCGCGTCGATCTGGGCGCCGGTCTCAATGACAGTGCTCACATCGTTGTCGTAAACACCAACGCCGAAGGCGAGCGTGACAGCCAGGGAACGGTTGGAACCTGCTTGCCCTTGCCCTTGCCCTCCCATACCTGGAAGCCCGTTAAGATCGCAGGTTTGCGCTACGGCAATCATCTTGTTCGTCTGCACTATTTCCCCATCCACACGGATGTCGGCGCCGGATTTCAAAACCGCGTTTGAACCGATCGTGGTTGCCACTTCATGGTCGGTGACCAGGACAGATGCCGAAGCTCCCGCCTGCACCTTGGCGGGATTGTTGGCTTGAAGGCTTGCTTTGGAGCTAAAGTCCATAAGTTTACCAAAGAAACCATCTCCAACCGAAGGCCCTGGGGCATACTTTGTCAAAAATCTATTATATGCTCTGGACGCTTTGGCCGTGTTCACAGCACTGATATCGGCCTCCAGCAGGGACTGTATTTTAATGCCGGCACCAGCTCCTACCACGGGTGTCAACTCGTGACCGGATGCTGCGGCCCCGTTCGGATCCAGGGTGATCGGCTCTGCATTGAGCGCCTCGTCCAGTGTCTCGGCCAAACTGATGGTATCCTGATCAATAACCACGGCGAAGTAGACCTGGCTGTCGAGCAGACCCTTGATCGGGGTGTCGGTTCTGGTGATGGTCCAGCCGAACTGGATGTCGTGAGCGGTCCCGGTCGCCCCGGCCGTCAGATCCACGGGATGTCCGCCGGCATTCTCCGACAACTGGAAGTGATGGTCGTCAACAACCCTGACGTAGTATGTCCGGCCGCTGGTAAGGCCGCCTATTTCGGTCCCGGTATTATCCTTTAGCAGATACCGGACCTCCTCGTCCTCGCTCAGGCCGTGGCCTTCCTTGAAGATGGTATCGCTGTCCAGGTCCACTGTCTTTCGCGTCGACTGGAGACTGTGAATCCCGACCAGGTCATTGTCAATAAGATCTACAGCAACACCGGATGTCGCAAGCTGAATGGTTTCACTATCCAGCACAATGGCGTTATAGGTCATCCCATCAGTTAGACCGCCCACATCGCCGTCATCATCGGATTCCGACGAGTAGATCAACGCATCTCCCGTCTGCAGGTTGTGGGGCCCGATATAAATCGCGTCGTTATCGTAATCCACACTCATGGCCGCGCTGGCATGGAACAGGTATTCCAGGTTGTCATTGGGTGCCAGGTAGATATGACCCGTGTCCGCATCCACCACATCGGCACCGGGATCGGTGTTGTAGGTCAGGATATCACCTGTTGCAAGGTTGTGGCCGGCTATGGTAATCGTGTCGCTGTCGCTGTCGACGCTATCGGTTGGGACAAAGGAAAAATTGGCATACCTGGCATCACCTAAATCCGCGTCAAAGGCCAGGATATAAACATCCGCCGCGTTGCTCTCGAAATCGACCGTGGTGGCAAGCGTATCGTCGGTGGCCAGCTTGAACGTATCAGCGCTCTCAACAGACACGTAATACGTGCTGCCGTTCTCGGCGCCGTTTTCGATGTCCGTGCCGTCGCCGCCAAATTCCATAAAGATTACACTCTGGCCGTCTGAAAAGCCGTGCCCCAGGATGGTGACCACGTCGGTATCCGCATCTACGTCGGATACGGGATCAACTTCGACCCACTCCGTGGGGGTCAGGGTGTGCGTACTGGTGGCCGAGGTGTTCGAGGCATCCAGATCAATGGGCTCTGCCCGCCTAAGCTTTACGGCGGTTGGGGTGACCGACGCAACCTGCAAGGTCTCGCCGTCGATAAGACCGCCGATGCTGCCGGTTCGATAGAGCAGTTGGTCACCGGTGGACCACCCGTGGTTTACACCCAGATCGATGATGTTGTTTGTCTCATCGACAACGCTGGTACCGATGGGGTCAAACAGGTAGAACGAGGACGAGCCCGGCCGGGCCACCAGGGCGTGCATTTCGGATTCAGCAGTGGCGAATAGGGCAACCGACTTCCCGTCTGCGGCGCGACCGGAGGTGGCGGCCAGGGAGATGGTTACGGAATCGACAGCGATCACATAGTAGGCGAAGCCGTCGAGCAGCCCGCCGATGTCGTCATTGGCCATACTGGTATAGATGACTTCATCACCGGTGCTCAAACCGTGGGCGGTATCAAAGACAATCTGGTCGCTTCCAATATTCACCGCGTCGAAATCGAGCTGGTCCTTTTCGAGTGTGAGACTGTGCGAATCGCCGAAGGTGTCGGTAAGCGAGAGGTCAATGATATCCCCATTATAAGCATCGGCGTCCGAGGCGGCCAGTTGGACCCGGGTGGGATTGGCATCATCGACCACTGCCCAGTAAGTGAATCCATCGCTTAGTTCGCCGATGGGCTCCCCTGCTGTGTTCTCGTAGACCACGCTCTCTCCCGCCTCCAGGCCATGTTCGTTCACACTGGTGTCAATGGGCAAATCCGAACCGGCCGTGAGATTGGCGACATCCACTTCCAGCAACCTGGCACTGCCGCCGGCCGTAATCGTGCCGTTGACCGTGGTTTTGACATTGGCTGCCGAAATCAGCACCGTCAAGGTGACGGCGCCGGAACTGGTCGGCAAAACAGTGATGTTGGTACGCGCGCGACCTTCGACTTCTCCCTTGGACAGGATGTCGACATTGCCGGCAATGGCGGTGATGTCCACGCCGGATTCGATGTTGGTTGTCGCGGTGGTATCTATTACTGCAACTGTGACGCCCATCGAAAACTTGGCGTCGGAATACGAAATGGATGTCGGTCGATTGTAGCTGATGGCCTCCGATTTCACCCTCACATCCCCCGCCAGGGATGTCAGCGTTGTATTGCCCGTGATATCGATGGTCGACTTGGCTTCCGCATACGCGCCTATGCCCTGGAAGAAGAATGTTTTAATCAGGCTCTTTAGGGCGAGCGCCAATTTGGAACTGTCGGCCTCGGAAACGGTCTCGATCTCTAAATCGCCCGTGGAGGTAATCGAGGAGTCGGTGATAGCTACGCTTGCTCTGGCCCAATGGAGGGATACAGTTGCCGGCGAGAATGTTTCCGCAATCACCGCGGGGGGAAAAAAGAGAACAGCGGCTTTCTCCATATCAGTCCCATTTTCATCCCACTCGGACTGGTTGGCGTCGGCCTTGATCGACACCTCGCCGGCATTAATGGACGCCCCGTCGAGTGTCACGGCCGCCTTGACCTTGCCATAAAACCAAGAAGCAAAATGTATAAGATCGGTGCCCGTGTCGGTGGCGTCCAACGTAAGCTTGCCTGTCAGATCAAAGGACGCGTTGGTGATGTCAATCGTCTCCGCGTCAATCGTCAGATCATGCGCGGTGGCTAAGTTGCTGTCAGTGATGCTGGCACCGGCCTGCATGGTGAACTTGCCGTCCACTTCGATGGTGAGATCTTTGTCAAAGGTCAGCGCCCCCTCGACTGTGACGTCTTCGGAGGAGGTCCACTTGCTGCCGGCATTGTCTATTTTGCTCTGCGTCAGACCGACGCTGACATTGGCAACGGTGACGGTGATATCCTGAGAATCCTGGCCCAGGTCGTCTTCGTTGGTAACCGTGACCGTGACTTCGTAGTCGTTTAGCCCATCGTAGTCCAGCGGGGTTTCATAGTCCGGGGCCGACAAGAAGCTCAGATTGCCGCTGTCATCAATTGTGAAATAATCGCCGTCCGGTCCGGAAACCGCGTACGCGACATTATTCCCCCCGTCCCCCGGAATAGTGTAGGTCACGGTCAGGACCGCGGTGGTGTTCTCATCGATGGTGACGGCGCTGTCAGAGGTGATCGTCGGCTCATTCGATTTGTCGGTCACCGTTACCGTGAGATCCTGGTAGCCGGTGCCCAGATCACTCCCGTCGATTGCGGCGACCCTGAGCTGGTAGGCATTATCTGCGTCCAAATCGAGTGGCGATTCAAAATCGGACCTGCTCTTGAAGTCCAAAGCGCCGGTTGACGGGTCGATCTCGAACAGCGCGCCGTCGTCGTCCAGACTCTCGACGATTGAAAAACTCAGGTCTCCGCCACTCGGATTTGTGGCCGTAACGGTCAATCCCGTATAGAGACTGTTCTCCTCGACCGAGACAACGGCATTAGAGTCGATGGTCGGTTCTGAAGGGTTGTCCCTCACGTCGATCGTGAAGTCCCTGGAATGCCGGCCCAGATCGGTAGTGTCGACCACCGTGACCGTGACGTGGTAGAAGTTGTCCCCATCGCTGTCGGCCGGGTTTTCATAATCCGGCGGCGACAGGAAGCTCAGTTTAGCGCTGTCATCATCGATCACGAACAGGTCGGCATCCTCTCCGGAGAGCAGGTAGTCTATGTATTCGGGGTTCGGATGAGTAGCCCACACGGTCACGGGCGAGATGACGTTCTCGCCGGACACAACATCGCCGGTCGCAGTGATAAAAGGCTCCGAAGTGTCGTCGTCTACATTGACCGTCTGCTGAAGGACATCGGTCAGTCCGCCGGCATCGGTGGCCGTCACCTCCACTTCGTACGTGTTGCCGGCGTCCGCATCAATCGGGTTTTCATAATCGGGGCCGGTCTTGAACGACACGACGCCGGTGGTCGCGTTGATCTGGAACAAGGCTTGATCGGCCCCGCCGCTGATCGTGTAGGTCAACGTATCGCCCGAGTCCGGATCGATGGCCGCGGCAGTAAAGGCGGTCCTGTAATTCTCGGCGATGCTGACGGTCGTTGCCGCCGGAAACGCCGGCGGCCCCTCGTTGACGTCGCCGACCGTGATCGAGAATTCTTTCTCAAAGGTCGAGCCTGTGCTGTCGGTGGCCTGCACCTGAATGCTGTAACTATCTTGAGTCTCGCAGTCAAAAACGGCGGCCGTCTGCAGTTGGCTGCCCACTATCTGGAACGAGCTGTTATCATACTCTCCCTGGTCATCCACCAATGCAAAGGTATGGGTATCGCCGGTATCGGCATCAGTGGCGGTAAAGCTGCCCACCGCCGTGCCCGCGGCCAGGTTTTCATCGACACTGGCGTTGTCCAGCGAAATGTCGGTCGGCGCGGCCAGCAGAAAATCGTTTTGAGCCAAAGGCACGACCGTGGCCTCGATCGAGCCCGTCTCAAACTCGAGATCCCAATCGCCGCCCAGGTTAGCCGACCCGCTGAGATCCGTGGAGGCCGCGATGTCGGCGCCGGTCCGCGCGGCCAGGTCCTTGACAAAGGCAGCGCCCTGCCGGCCGTCGGCCACACTGCAGCCGTACAGCAGGATGTCGGCATCTTCGGCCAGGGCCTCACCCCAAACGGCCAATTGGGTGGCGTAGGCGTCGAGCGCGTCGCTGTCCAGGCGCGCGCCGCCCAGCTGCAGGCTGCCGGACGCGCCGTGGGAGAAAACATGGATGGCGGCGATATCCCGGGCATCGAGCAGGTAGTCGGTGATCTGTGCAATGCCGTCACCGTCGGAATCGATGGTCACCACTTCCAGGTTCGAAACCGATCCAGGGCCGTCTGCCGGCCCAGCGGCGTCGATCAGGGCCCGGGGGTCCGCCGCGCCGCGCTCCACAAAGGCAATCTGCCGCCCGGAATCCATCGACGCCGGCAAGGGGGACGCGATCACGGCATCGTCAGATGCAGAGACATCCACCGCCGCCGCCCCGGCCGCAAGATCGACGGCACGCTGTGGGTCAAGGGCGCCATCGATCAATGACGATTGACCGGCGCTGTCGATCAGCAGCAGCGGATCGGTTCCGTCATCATCTTCGAGATCAACAGCCGCAACGGCGGCCGGACCGGCCGCGGCCGGGTAGGACAGGGGATCGCTGGAGAGCAGGATACGCGGCTCCAGGGCTTCCAGATGCACCTTGCGGGGCTTTTTGGCGGTTTGCAGCTTTTTTTTCAGTCGCCGGCGAAATCTTCGGGTCCAACCCATGATGGCCTCCGGATTTAGTTGATTGGTTGATTGGCAAGCTAGGGGCTTCGCCCCAATTGGAATGTTGGAATGATGGAATATTGGAAAAATGGGATTTGGCCTCCGGCTCGCGGAGGATACAGGAGTATTGGATTCATGGCATTATAGTCTTGACCATAAAACTAAAAATGGATAATATCCTTTGAAAAACTCACGATTCCATCATTCCGCTATTCCATTATTCCATCATTGAGGTAACATCTAAGACCTCAAAAAATACCCTATATTTTCATTAAGTTGTAGAAATTCCGAGACGTTTAATTATAGTATATCGGAATTTCTACAAATTATTGGAATCACGTTGTTTTTTGCGGCTATTCTCTTGGTTAGCCACACGGAATAATGGAATAGTGGAATTCTAGAATTCCATCATTCCCTCCGGGGCGTAGGCGCAACCCTACGGGCCGGAGGCCAATTGGGGCGAAGCCCCTAAGTTCGAGGTGATGTTTTGGACAATAGCTCCGGTTCCATTTAGTCGTTTCGGTTCAGAGGTTCAAGGTTCAAAGGCTGACAGTTTCAGGATGTTTACCTCGTGAAATCAGTGGTATCTGACAAAATCGCGAAACGATTAACCCTGAACCTGGAACCGTGAACCTTTGAACCCAGACCGGCCAAATGTCCAATTTGCATGCAATTGCGGGACGGACAAAGGTTCACAGTCATTTTTTCAATCTAAATCCCGAGGTCTGTAGTAGAATTTCCGAGAACGGACTTGAGTAATTGAACGAATTTGTAGATATCGCCTAGCAAGGATGATGCCATGCGGCCCGCCTAAATCAAAAAAATGTAATATGATGTAATATCAGATGGTTATGAAGACGAGGTCTGTTCACCGTGTTGGCTGAATCAGGCAAAGTGTAACAGGGTGGTGTAACACCCCGATCGGCTGTAATGGGTGAAATGAATGCGGCCAGTCAAAAAAAGTCATGAAATCAGGCTCTTGAAGATTATCCGAGGAAATAATGATCTAAACTTGCCTGTTACAGTTTGGTGTAACAGGTGTAACAGGTGTGACGGCTGAGCGCTTTTTTTGGCCAGCCGTGCGCCTTACCGGATAAGTCGACTGGTTGATTATTTGATTAGGTTGATTGAGTTGATTGGGTTGGTTGGGTTGATTGTAGTGATTAACCTGGATGATATCCCCCGGGATTTTGCCCTTCAAATGCGATGGAAACCCAACGGACTTTTCGAAAATTCCGTATGCAACGGTAAATATCAGGCCTTCCTAATTTCCAAGTAGGTCAATCCCGAAGAGATCACCATCGGAACGACACCGACAATGATCAGGAATCCGAATATGACGGCACCCACAACTCAACATCAACCTAATCAACCTCGTCAACTCAATCAACTCAATCAATCCAGCGAAGCTCCGCCCCAAGTCCAAACTGGTTGACTTCCAGGTCGGGTAATGATTTAAAATAGAACCTAGGTTAATCGGTTCTGCGTTCAGGGTTCTGGGTTGAAAAACCCTGGATACCCTAATTGAAAAGTATTTCGAATCAGTAGTGACAGCAAATTCATTACACACAATAGGTTAAAGCCGTAAATCAGGGCATCGTGCCGAGATGCAGGCTTGTCCATCGTATACAGCCTTTGAACCCGGAACCGCTCAATTTAGGTAGAAGTCGGAAATTCTGTATTCGTGTTTTGACAGGGTTCCGAGGATTGACCGGTGTCTAAGGAAAAAAGCAATGAGTTACCAAAAGCCGAAACGATTTTTTGAAAAATCAGGGATAGTTGACCCGGGGGCATCTTATTATGTGCAATTGGAAAATGTAACCAATATGGACAATCAAGATTTAAAAACCATGGTTGACCTAGGCCGATACTTTTCCATCTTTGCCCCCCGGCAAAGCGGCAAGACGACTTTTTTCAAAGGCTTTTGTCGCAGGCTGGGAAAAGACCCGCTTTATGTGCCGATTCTGCTCAGCTTTCAGGACTGCAAGAATCTTTCAGCGCAGCGATTTTACCAGCTGATCCGAAAATCCATTTACAACCAGCTTATCAGCAGGTTGGAGCTTGTCGGGTGTCCATATCTTGATGCCGTCAAATCATACCTTGACACCCATGCCCTATCCGATCACATCTCCTTTCGTGAGCTGTTTGAGGAGCTGAACGGAATGGTGAAACAAAAAAAGATCGTCATTTTCATTGATGAATTCGACGGCATTCCCAGAGCCGAATTGGAAAATTTTCTGACCACCCTGCGGGAATTGTATCAGGAGTACAAAGAGAGCAAAGATAAAGCCCTTTACTCGGTGGGGCTGGTGGGAATCCGCAACATCACCAAGCTGATTGTGGGCGGTGTTTCCCCATTCAATATCGCCGATCAGGTCAAATTGCCGCCTTTTTCGCTAAAAAACGTTCGCGATCTTTACGCGCAGTATACGGCGGAAACCAATCAGCCTTTTACCGATGAAGCTGTTGAGGCGGTCTATACGGAAACCGCCGGCCAGCCCTGGCTGGTAAACCGGCTGGGAACGATTCTGACCGTTGAGATCAAGCCTGAGACCACGGAAGCTATCACTCAAGAAGATGTGGCCGAGGCCGTAGAAATCCTTCTCTATGAGGACAACAGCCATTTCGACAATATCACCGAAAAGGCCAAACAATACAAAGAAACCTTTATGGATGTGGTTTTTAACGGCGTTGAATATGTTCCCGGTGATCAGGAACAATCCCTCCTGCTTACCCACGGCCTGATTCAGGCGCCAGGAAAAGAAGTGCGGGTCGGCAACCCCATATACAAGAAAAGATTCACCAAGACGTTTTTCAGGCAAGTGGCCGCCCAAACCGACGTATCTTCAATGAGATATTATCTGCCGGATAGCCGCCTGAACATGGAAAGGATCCTGGCGGACTTCGAGCGCTACATTGCGCGGATCGGTGCGGCCGCATTCTATTCTACAACCAATCCGATGGAGGTAACGGGCAAGTTTCAACTCACCGCCTGGCTTTACCAGTTTGTATCGGAGGCGTCAGGCGATTTGTATTACGAAAGCAGAACCGGGCTGGGTATAATGGATATTATGCTCGTCTACAAAAAAAACAAGTACATCGTAGAAACCAAGATCAACAGATATCCGGGAACGGCGGAGGAAGCGCTGGAGCAATTGACCGAAAAGTATCTTTTACCCGAAAAAGTTGATCATGGCTATATTGTGCTGTTTGATCCTGAAGCCAGGGTCGGAGAACTCTGCACGCCTCAAAAACACGTGGTCGAGGGAAAAGAAATACTGATTTTCAACATCGCCATAGGACGCTAGGCCTTTAAACCCAGATCTCGTTGAGTGGCTGAGTGGTGGGTAGTTGCGTAGTTTTAAATAGCGTCCGTTCCATTTGTCTATTTTGACAATTTAGTTCTTTTGTTTACGAATCCCCATATACACCCGGTTGTTGCGCAAATATTGATGGAAATGTACCTCAATCCCCACAGCGCGGCAGAGCCGCAACCAAATAAGCAATTCAAGATTGGACCGTCTCTTTGGAAGACCCTCATTGAATCGAAGTATCACTTTGTCTTTGAGGCTTTTTTCTGTTTTGCATCCGCCTTGGCTTTCTTGGTATCAGCCGCTCCGGCCGGGTCGGGGTCCGCGGTCTTTTCGTCGCTGCCGGCTGCCACGGTTTCGGTTTGCTCCCGGATACTTCCCGCCACGCTCTCCAGGTTACGCAGTGAATGCAGGTGCAGGTAGGCCAGCTCGAGTTCGTCGCTTCTGACAAACGCCGCCAGCTGGTCATCGGCCAGGGCCTTGAGCTTTTGGCGATTGATGGCCTGGATTCCGCCCAGGGCGTGCCCGTTGCCCCCGGGGGTGGTGAACCGGGCCTGCACGGGCTCCAACAGATCCAGGTCCTTCAGCTTTCGGCAAAAGGCCCGGGTGGCGTTGAAGTGGGCCTGAAATTCCTGCTGGAATCGCAGGACCCCATTCAGGTATTGGGTGCGCTCTCCGTCGGCATCGAAAAGCCGCTCACCGCGGCCTTCCCGGTTGCACCCGGCAAACGCCTCGTCAATGCACAGGGTGAGCCGGTCACCGTTATCGCTGCCGGCAAAGACGAACGGATAGCGGCGCACGAAGGCCGGCACGAATTTGGCCTTCCAATGGCCGCTTTCGTCGACAAAGCTGTTCCGGTCCTGCATCGCTCCCAGCACCACGGCCGGCATGACCGCCTCTTCGGTGCCGGCAAAGACGATGGCATACTCGGCGGCGGCCAATGGAAACTCCACCGCAGTCACCGGCACCGAGTTGACATTTTTGGCAAAGCTAAAATCGGTCCCGGTTCTTACCGACATGTCCGCGTGCCGCTCCTTGGAAATGGGGGTCGCTTCCTCATAGAACATTACTTGTTTGGTCATGTTGCTCTCCTTTCTTCTTTTTTAACGTTTAACATCAGGATAATTGCACAATTCGTATTTTAAAAATGGTAACATTTTGAAATTATGACTCTCATTTGCCGAAGGCGGAGAACCAAAAAAGATCAATCACGAAAGCACGAAATGACGAAAACACAAAAGAAAGCTAAGAAATTTTTCGTGTTTTCTCCGCCGCAGGCGGATGTTTTCGTGATAAATCCGCCCCAGGCGGATCATAAAATGCAAAGTCCTATTGATGTAGGGTGGGCTCTGCCCACAATCGACAGATGAAATCAGCGAGGTTTGGTGGGCACAGCCCACCCTACAATCAAGAATTTTCGCAACGTTAGGGTTTAACTAGTCAACCAATCAACTCAATCAACTATTCAACCAAATCCGCAAGCACGATTTTAATGTCTTTGTTCGGATCGTCGGGCCTGAAATCGCTGACAAACGGCTTTACCCACCCGGAACCGTTGTGCAATTCGATATGCTGCCAATCCTCGGGTTTGCGGCGCCAGTCAATCAAGTGGTTGTCACCGGAGCCTGCGGCCGGGGTGTTGTCAGGGTCGAGCCGGACGTCTTCGGGCGACTCCGCGTTGTCGCTGATCGACTGCCTGGACTGCTGGGCTGCGGCGGCATCGGCGGCCGTGGCGATCACCTGGTCCGCCGCGTCGAGGAATCCCTTTGCGACAGTCGCCGGCACCCCGCCCTTTTTGGCCGGCTTGTCGACGCCATCCCTGAATTTCTCGACTTCTTTGATGCCCTTGGCGTTCCCGCCCCCGGCGAAGTTTTCCTGCGCCTTTTCCGCTTCACCGGTCACCTTGTTTGGAAAAAGGCCTATTGGGGCGACGAATTCAGAAAAGCGCCAGCCGCTTTCTGCCCTCGATCCTCTGTTCTCTATCCTCTGTTTTCTGTCCTCTGTCCGCTGTCCTCTGTCCTCAGCCCTATGCCCTCTGTCCTCTGTCCGCTGTCCGCTGTCCTCTGTCTTCTGTCCTCTGTCCTCAGCCCTATGCCCTCTGTCCTCTGTCCTCTGTCCTCCGTCTTCTATCCTCGGTCCTCTGTTCTCTGTCCTCTGCCCTCTGTCTTCCGTCCTCTGTCCTCTGTCCTCGGTCCTTTGTCCTCTGTCTTCTATCCTCTGTCCTCTGTCTTCTGTCTTCTGTCCTCTGCCCTCTGCCCCTATGCCCTCTGCCCCATGCCCTCTGCCCTCTGCCCCATGCCCTCTGCCCTCTGTCTCGGGCAACCGCCGGATACCTGTCGGCAGGACGGCCGCCATCAACTCATCAGAGTGCCCAACCGGATCGAGATCGTCCAGCCCCAGAACATGGCCTAACTCGTGCACCACCGTGGTCAACAGGTCGATCCGGCCCTGCTCGCCCTGGTCGCCCGGCTGTGTGAACTCGCTGTCCTCCCAGGGCGTCTGATCCACGAACCAGCCATATCCGGCGGCGTCGGCATCGATCAGCACCTCATTGCGCGTGGCCAGGCCCAGATACGGGCCGGGAAGATCCGCTACCCGGACGCTCAACCCTCCGAAGACGGCCGGGTCTGCGCCCACATAACGCCACAAGCCAATGGCTTCCTGCACCAAGGGCTGCAACGCTACGGGGGTCAGGCGTTCGTCATGCCCCGGACCGTCGATCAGCTCCGAGCCGGCCTGCAAGGCCGCCGCCAGGGTGATCCGGACGTTTTTGGCCTGGTACTTGGTGCCGGCGTTGTCTTCCAGTTTGAGGGTGACCTTGACGGTGCCCGGCGCCAGTCGGGAGAGATCGTTCGGGGTGACGACGGCGGTGAACGTGCCGTTGCCTTGGTTCGTGAGTGCGCCCTTTATCCTTCGCTTATTGGCGTCCTGGAGCTTGTACTCGGTCTGCTTCATGTTGGTGAAGTCGACTGTGTCACTGTACAGGTGAATATACAGCGTATCGCCAGCGGTGATGTCGCGGGTGTCGTCAGCCGCGGTGCCGTCGGCAACCGTACACAGGAAAAATCCCTGGCCCACGACTTGATCGTCGACCCCGGTGACCGTGACCGTCAGGGTGCCGCCCGTATCTTCGGCCGGTGGTGTGTGGTCGTCCTGCACCGTGTAGTCGATCACCACCGTGGCCGTATCACCGGCGGCCAGCAAATCGAAGTCCGTGCCCGGATCGAAGGTGATCCGGTTGCCCGACTGGCTCACCGAAGCAGTCGACTCCGTGATGGCCGAACCGTCCGAATCCAGCGTCATCGTGCTGATCGCCGCCGATCCGGCCGTCAGGCTCAGCACGTCCGTCTCGTCCACGTCCGTGTCGTTGCCGATCACATCGCGGGTCACCGGGGCGTTCTCTGTCGTGGCCGCCGCGTCGGCCACGGCCACCGGGCCGTCGTTCGTACCCAAGATATTGATCGTCACCGAGGTCGCCGTGCCGTCGGCCGCTGCCACGGCGAACGTGTCCATGTAGCTGGTCCCGGCCGCGAACTCGTTGTGCGCCGAGTCGGCCGTAAATGTCCAGGCACCGTCGGTGCCGATCGAGAACCTGCCGTAATTGCCGGCCGTTTCCGTCTGGGCCGCGAAAGATGCCGGGCTGTCCACGTCGCTGATGGTCAGGGTGCCCGCGGTCGAGATCGCAGCCGCCGTGTCGGCCTCTGTCAGGTTGGCGGTGGCCGCAGACAGGACTGCCGCGTCGTTGGTACCGGTAATGGTAACGATGATCGTCTCCGAGTCGGTCCCGTCGGCCGAGGTGACGGTCAACTGGTCGTGAACCTCCTGGCCGGCGCTCAGGCCGTCGGTGGCCAACCTGGTGTTGTCCAGGATGTAGGTCCAGGCGCCGGTGGCGTCACTGAAGGTGAAGTCGCCGTAGCTGCCGGCCAGGTCCGCGGCGGCGGCCGCCTGGAAGACGTCCTCGCCCGGGTCCGGGTCGCTGACGCTCAGGGTGTGGCCCACGCTGGTGGCGGCATCGTCTTCGGTCAGGGCGCCGCCGGCCGTACCGCTGATCAAGGCCGGGTCGTTGACCGCGTTGACCGTGACGTCGAAGCTGGTCTCGGTGGTGTTGAAGCCGTCGAAGACGCTCAAAGTAATCGTTGCCGGGCCGCCATTCCGGTCGGCTGCGGGGGTGACCGCAATCGTACGGTCGGCGCCGCTGCCGCCCAGCACTAGGTTGCCGTCGGGAATCAGCGATGGGTCGCTGCTGCCAGCCGTCACCGTCAGCAGGCCGGCATCCGTTTCTGCATCATTGATGGTGAAAGTCAGCAGTCCGGTGGCGCTGTCTTCATCAATTGTCTGATCACCGATGGCAGTCACGGTGGGCGGCAGATTCTCTTGGTTAACCGTGATAATGAACGTTTCGGAGACGCTCAGGGTGCCCGTGCCGTCATCGGTGACGGCCAGCGTAACAGGGTAGGTCGAACCGCCTTGCGACTCAACGGGCGTCCAGGAGAACTCGCCCGTGGCAGCGTCGATGGTCATCCCGGCCGCCAGTGAATTTGAGTCCAAACTGAAGGTCAAGGTATCGGCCGGCAGGTCCTGATCGGTGGCCGCAGCCGTAAAGGTCAGTGTCGCCTGTTCGTCAATGGCCTGGTTGCCAATTGAATCCAGTACCGGCGCCACGTTCACCTCGTTGACCGTGATGTCGAAGTTCTCGGAGTCGCTCAGTGCGCCCTCGCCGTCATCGGTCACCGTGAGGGTTACACTGTAACTGGCACCGCCCTGGGATTCGTCCGGCGTCCAGGCAAAGACGCCGCTATCGGGATTAATCGTCATACCCGCTGCCAGCGAGGCCGTGTCCAGGCTGTAGGTCAAAGTCTGGGCCGGCAGGTTCGGATCGGTGGCCGTGGCCGTGAAGGTGAGCGTCGCCTGCTCATCAATTATCCGGTTGCCGATGGTGCCCAGTACCGGCGCCAGGTTTGGTTCGACCTCGTCGACCACGGTGATGTCGAAGGTTTCAGCGTCGCTCAGCGCACCCTCGCCGTCATCGGTAACCGTGAGGGTTACACTGTAAGTTGCCCCGTCCTGGGATTCATCGGGTGTCCACTCGAAGGCGCCGCTGTCGCCGTCGATGGTCATCCCGGCCGCCAGTGATGTCGTATCCAGACCGTAAGTCAAGGTATCGGCCGGCAGGTCCTGATCGGTAGCCGTGGCCGTGAAGATGAGCGTCGCCTGATTTTCAATTTGCCGGCTGCCAATGGCGCCCAGTACCGGCGCTACATTCGCAGGAGAATACTTGGTTTTCACCCTGACGTTCCCGCCTCGCAACGACTGTTCCTCGGTATTGGTCCCGTTCCAACGGCTGGAGTACCAGAGTTCGTCGCCGTTCCACAGGGTGAAGCCGACCTGATCCTCGCCCTCCTGTCCCGCCGAATCGGTGACAGTGGCAATGAAGGTCAGGTTTCCGCCCAGCGAAACCGGGTTCAGCGGATCGGTGATGTCGGTGAGATTGGCCTTGGCGCGGAACTCCGCCCTGGTGTGGTCGTTGGGGTCCAGCAGGAGCGTGTCCGTGGCGTTGGACTTGACCTGATAGACCCGGTCACCCTGCCGCAGGATGACGTTGACCTTGCCCTGGACGTTGGTCAGTTTCTTGTTGAACTTGATGTTGAAGCCGAAGTTGGTATGCAGGTCGTCGTCGCCGGCATACCGGCCGTCCGAGTCGGTATTGACGATAAATCCGCCGCCGGTGACCGAGTTGTCCTGGGGCTTGGAGACGGTCACGACCGTCAGATCGGTACTCTCGAAGCGCTCGTAGAAGTCCTCGACGCGGATGCCGACGTCGTAGGATATCGAATCCTGGTTGCCGATGTCCACGGCCCAGGAATAGGCCGCTACAGCCGCTGATGGATCGGCCGGATCGACGAGGGTCACCGGCAGCCTCACCGCATCCGCGGCGATTGGATCACCGGAGGCATCGACGAATGTGACCCTGGCCTGGGAAATTTGCCCGGCCTCATCATCCCACTCGGCATGGCTGCTATCGACGGCCGTGGTGATATCCACCACCGTGGCCCGCAGCTCGATCGTCGCCTCACTGCTCCTGATTGACGGCGTTGAAACAAAGTACTGGCCGGCGTAGGTCGAGCGCGCATCCTCAGGATCGACGAGGAGCACGATATCTTCAGTGCCGGAGCCGCCGTCTTCGTCCGTGACCGTCACGCGCAGGGTGTAGTCCCTGGAGGGATCGAGATCGGCGATGCCGCTGATCGTCCAGGTCCCGGTGCCCACCTGGTCTGTATCCCCCTGGAAGGTCAGGCCGCCGGCAATGGTCAGGGCATCGGGCAGGCCCGCCTGGAAAGCGCCCCCATCGCTCCAGGACACCGAGGCATTCATCGTGTCTTCTGCGATGTCGGTGGCGGAAATCGTGACGGGGTCAAGGGCATCACTGTACTGCACCGTCTGGGTCGCAACGTCGACCGTTACGTCCGGGCCTGTGTTGCCGACCGTGATCACGACCTCATCGGACGCTGCAGCGCCGTCGTCATCGCTGACCGTATAGGTCAGGGTGTAGACGCCGTTGTCGTAAGGCGTGAAGCTGAAGTCCTCGGCCGTGCCGTCAGCGATCTCCTGTCCGTTGTCGGCTGCGACCTGCCACAGGAAGGTGTGCGTGTCGTTGCTGCCCGGATCGCTGTACTGGCCGTCCAGGTTGACCAGCGTGCCTTCATCCACGGTCCGGTCGGCACCGGCCTCGGCGGTTGGGGCGGCATTGTTGACGGTGATCACGACGTCATCGGACGCCGCAGCGCCGTCGTTATCAGTGACCATGTAGGTCAGGGTGTAGAGGCCGTTGTCAAAGGGTGTAAAGCTGAAATCCTCGGCCGTGCCATCCGCGATCTCCTGTCCGTTGTCGGCCGAGACCTGCCACAGGAAGGTGTGCGTGTCGTTGCTGCCCGGATCGCTGTACTGGCCGTCCAGGATCACCAGCGTGCCTTCGGCCACCGTGCGGTCGGCGCCGGCATCGGCGATGGGATCGGCATTTTTGACGTCGATCGCCACCACAGCCGCGCTGCTGTCCGCCGTACCTTCGCTCGCCAGGTAGGAGAACGTGTCGGTTCCCTGGAATCCGGCGTCAGGAATGTACTGGAACGACCCATCCGGATTGAGAGACAATTGTCCACCGGTCGGCCCGGCGACCAGAACAGCCTCCAGCGGCCCTGTAGAGAAGGGCACATCGTTGGAGAGCACACCGCCGCCCGCCGGCACAGCCAGGACACCGCCTTCGAACATTTCGTATGGGTCCGTAAAGACTTCGGGAGCCGTGGCGCCGGGGGTTGGATCGATGCTGTTGACACCGCCGCCATCCACGAAGGTATTGCTGCCGGCCCCGCCGATAATCGTGTTTGAGCTCCCAACGCCACCACCATGGATAAGATCGTCGTCGCCGCCGCCGTCAAGGAGATTCACGTCCGGGCCACCGGTCAGCTCATCATTGCCGGCTTGGCCATAGAGTGCGTTGGGGCCTCCTCCCCCGACAAGGACATCATTGCCCGGGCCGCCGAAGATCTCCAACGGCAGCGTGATATCGGGATCCACGCTGATCGTATCATCTCCGGAAAGACCGAAGACCACGATTCCCGCCGTGGGCTCGAAGGGCCCCAGCGCCGGTTCCGAATCAAAGGTCACGTAGACGCTGCCGGGAAACAATGAAATCGTGTCGTCGGAGGTGCTCCCGCCGACCAGGAGCTTGCCGTCCTTCATCTTGGTCTTGGCGACGGTGACTTGATGCGTGGCGGTGATGCTCACGCCGCCATCCTTATCGGTGGCGGTCACCTGAATCGTCATGTCACCCTTCTGCATGTAGGTGTACTCCACATCGAGGGGGCTGAGCGCACCGTTGATTAGCGTCTGGTGGTTGTCACCCCAATCGATGACGAAGTCGAATCCGGCCGCCGCATCTGCCGCACTTGGCTCGTCAACGGCCAGCGCGAAGGAGAGCGGCTCACCGCGGACGGCCTCGGACGGCCCGCTGATCGAAACAATAGGCACGGTATTAATGATACTCAGCGTCGCCTCTGAATCAGCGGTCAACCCGGACGGGTCGGTGACCCGCAGGCGGATCGTATAGGCGCCGTCGTCATTGATAGCCGGGCTGAGCGCCTGGAGAGCCGCCCAGGTGACCGTCGGCGCCGCGCCCGTGGCATCGCCGAAGGTGCCGTCGTTGTTGAGGTCCCAGGTGTAGCTGAGCAGCGCGGCGTCACCATCCGGGTCACTGCCGGCACCGGACAGATCCAGATTGCTGCCTTCACTGATCAGGTACGGTCCTCCCGCATCGGCCGTGGGCGTTTCTGCGACGTCGTTCAGATTGATGGTCACGGTGGCCGTGCCGCTCAATCCGCCGTCGCTGACGGTGACCTCGAGCGGGAAGCTGGGCGTTGACTCAAAGTCCAGCCGGCTGCTGTCGGCCACCGTGATCCGACCATTGTTGTCGATGGTGAAGCCGCCCAAATCGTTGCCGGCGCTGATCTGGTAGCTGAAGCCGGTATTGGTGGCGTCGGCATCGGTGGCCGTCAACGTTCCGACCCACGTGGCGTTGGCCGAATTCTCGTCCACGGTGAATGTCGCGTCGGCCAGCGCCGGTGCGAACTCGTTGACGTCGTCCAGCGTGATGGCCACCGTCTCGCCGGCGCTGGTATTCACTCCGTCGGAGACCGTTACCTGGAGGGTGAAGCTCGGTATCGTCTCGCGATCTAGCCGGCTGCTGTCGGCCACGGTGAGCTGCCCCGTATCGGAGTCCAGGGCAAAGACAGCAGCGCCGGTGCCTCCGGTGATGGTCCAGCTTTCGAAGGTGGTCGGGGTGACATCAGCGTCGGTCGCCAACAGAGTGCCCACCGCCGTCCCGTTGGCGCTGTTCTCGCCTACGCTCAAGTTCTGATCCGCCGTCACTACCGGTGTGACGTCGTTGACGTCCGCCAGGAACACCGCGACGGTCGATTCATCGCTGAGACCACCGCCGTCGGTCACTCGGACCTGCAGGTCGAATTGCGTCTCGGTCTCATAATCCAACGACGCCGAGTCGGCCACGGAAATCTCCCCGGTGGACGGGTCGACGGCGAAGATTCCGTCGCCGCTGCCGCCCACAATGGCGTAGCTCAGGGTGTCGCCCGCTGCGCTGTCCGGGTCGCTGGCAACCGGTGTGCCCAGAGGCGTACCGACCGCGAGGTTTTCGGCGATCATGTACTGAGCGTCACGGATACCTGGGGACTCATTGACATTCGTCAGATTGACGGTCACTGCCGCGGTGCTAGAGAGCCCGCCCCCGTCCGTGACCCGGACATTGAGATTCACGTACCGGTCGCTTTCGAAGTCGAACGCCGACGAGTCGGCCACGTGGATTTCTCCACTCGCCGCGTTGATGGTGACGGCGGCGCTGTCAAGGCCCGGAACGATCGCGAAACTAAGCTGAGGATCCCCGGCATCTTCATCGTCGGCCGTCACTAGGCCCACAAGCGCGCCGGCGGCCACGTTCTCTTGGATGCTGAATGTTTGAGCGGCAATCACCGGCGCCTCGTTCACGTCGGCCAAATTGAGGGTGACCGTAGCCTGGCCGCTAAGCCCACCGCTATCGGTGACTTCCACCGTCAAATCGAATTGGGCAGTTGTCTCGTAGTCGAGCAGTGTGGTATCCAGGACCCGGATGGCGCCGGCGGCCGGGTCGATCTCAAAGGCATTCTGGCCGGTCCCGCCAACAACGGCGTAACTATGGGTATCGCCGGCATCGGGATCACTCGCGGAGACGGTGTCTACCAGGGAGCCGCCTGCAAGATTCTCGTCCAGTGTAAACACGGCATTATCTAACTGCGGGGCTTCGTTGACGTCGATTACGGAAATCGTCAGCGCTTGGAAGTCGTCCGGACTAGTGCCTACATCTGCATCGTCTATCTCCACGGTCACACTTAGCGACGACTGCGTCTCGAAGTCGAGTACCGCCAAGGAGCTCAGCTTCAGCTGTGAGTTTGCGATCTCAAACAGGGCAGCATCGTCGCCCGATAGCTGTAAACTGTTGGTCCCCAGCACGTCGTCGTCAACCACGATATCCGCGATAACCATACCGCCGGTGACATTCTCAACGATGGTAGCCGTTACATTCTCCAGCGACAGGCTGGGCGGATCGTTCACCGCCTCAAGGCCGTCACTTACGATGCTGACGTTGAGAGTGAAACTGTCAAATGCTTCACTGTCAGACAGCAAATAGACTATATCGACCACGCCATAGAAATCATTTTGCGGCTCAAAAACAAGGCTGGTTAGCATGTCATTCAGTTCGTCGGGGGCGCCGGTCAATTCCATCTCTCTTCCCTGTTCATCGCCCATATACAGCAAACCAAAATTGGTATCTCCAAGCGTGACGGTGAGGGTCAACTCTTCACCGTCAGCATCGCTGGCTGTGGGGCTCCCCAAAACAACAGACGTATTTTCATCCATTGAAAAGGCGGTATCTCCGGTTAATAACGGCAGGTCATTGACTGCGGTCACATCAATCGTTACAGTGCCGAGGGCTTGCGCTCCCGCTTGATCGGCGACCGCTACCGAGAGCACTGCCTCGCCGTTGTAGTTTTCAGCCGGCGTGAACTGCAAGTTACCAAGCGTGGTGTTGATTTCGCTAATGTTAAGTGTTGTAGACAGGAAGTTGATATTAGAGCTCGAAAGCGTACTGAACGTCCCCTGTGAATCAGGCAGGCTGATGGTGAGAACCCACTGCTGGGCTAACGGATCTCCATCGACGTCACCGGCTGTTATGTCCGGTATATCTATTATTAAGCTGTCCTCCGCAGTTGTCAAATCTACTGTCGCGGGAGTCAGCGTGGGGGCGTCGTTGACCGGCAGGACCGTCACCACCAAGTCATCGGTGATACTCATGCTGCCGTCATCGACGGTAACGGTCACTATCACATCGCCGCTGTATTGGCCGGGCGGGAGCAAGGTGATGGTGCCGGTTAACAGGGTGTTCAGCGCGGCAATGGTGTCAGTGACGGAAACTGTCGCCAGTTGTTGGCCGTCATAGAGGAAGGCGCCTTCGCCGGCGTTGAGGGTTAAGGCAGCTTGTAGCTGTTGTTGTCATGGGGGCTGTAGACAGAGACCGCATCCAATCCGACGCGCGTATCTTCATAGCCGGTCAACGAGTCCGGCACAGTGAGATTCAGGTCTTCGACATTAAACCAGAGCTGACTGCCATTATCACCCACCGACCAGATATCCAGGTCGCCGTCTCCGTCGAGATCAGCCACTTCGAGTTCCCGGTTCTCTGTCAGACCGCCGGACCAGGTGGAGCCCTGTGCAAAGCTGCCCGCCCCGTCGTTAAAGTAGACCGTCACGTCCTGCGGGCCCAGGCTTAAGAGGTCGATATCCCCATCGCCGTCAAGGTCGCCAAAGCGGTTGTCGCGTCCGGCCACGGTAAGCACCACGCCGGCTGCCGTCCACTGGCCGCTACCGTCGTTGAGGTAAAGACCGCCGTTATCAAGGAGATCCAGATCGCCGTCGCCATCGACATCGCCCAAAACCGCCCGGTCCAGACTTGCCAGTGCGCTTGCCGCAAGGAAGAACTGGCCGGTTCCGTCATTTAGATAAACCGTATTGCCGTTAGCCGCGTCCAGCAGGAGGTCGGGATCATCATCGCCATCAAGGTCCCCGGCAACAGCTCCCGCGACACTCTCATTGCCTATACCCAGGCCGTTCTCCAGCGACAACTGCGGCAGGCTGGTGAAAACGCCGCTGCCGTCATTTAACCAGATGACGTTGCCGTCACCGGTCATCTCGCTGCCGGCATGGAAGA
>Ga0209052_1000101_pt1 | contig 40276 bp, 28 predicted proteins | sample WorMetHEROISLAND_2_FD_187409 | JGI IMG/M metagenome (GOLD analysis project Ga0209052, IMG submission 187409) | Marine gutless worms symbiont microbial communities from Max Planck institute for Marine Microbiology, Germany - Olavius sp. 4 HERON... | ecosystem: Host-associated > Annelida >...
AGCGTCGAGCAATATACATGCGCCGGCGCAGCAGATCGCGGGTGGCACGCCACTCTGCCGGGTACGGATAGGCGATGGGAAAATTGCCGCCCTTGATCAGGGATGCGATTTTGTATGAGTCGATTTTGCCTGTTGGGCGTAGCTGAAAGCGAAGACCAATCGTTTTTTGTTTTACCACCGTGGATGGCTTTCATGTACAATGCGTGACCGAGCGTAAACGGTATTTTGTGTTCGTCGCAGAAATCAGCTATCCAGCCTGTCGGGTCGTAGCCTTGGCGAAGCCTGATACCAACAGAAGACGCATTCGACACCGACGACGACATCGTCAATGTAGGGAAAGATCAGGTCAAAAAAAAGCTCCGGCGTGGCGGGTCGAAGCCTTGGCGAAGACTGCATCGGTTTTAATGTTCGTGTGGACCATGACCTTGCCCTTTTGGTTGAGGATGCACACATACATCTTTCTTGCATGTAGATCGATACCGCAGTAAAATTTGTGTTGTTGTTTGTAAAATCTCATAAGTTGGCCTCCTTTGGGTGAAAGGTTTTGGGGTTGGTGAGAATTCCTTTATAACCTCTCATCTGAGGGAAGGCCATAACTAGTATCAATGCGCTTGACTTGACCGCGTGATCTATGCCGGTTTGCGAAAGTCCGGTGCAATTCGAATGTCATTCTGGCGGCAAGTCAGCTTCTCGTTATACCTCGAGGGTTTATGAATATGAAATATCAATTGGTTCTTCAGCTTCCAGCATCATCTGATATAGACTTTGATAGTTTAGTTTTAATTGAGGACAAACTGAGTGAGCCGATGGGTGAAAAGCATATTGTTGATGGCCACGATTTTGGCTCTGGCGAAATGAATATTTTTATACATACCGATGATCCGGATGCGGCTTTTGACCTGGCAAAACATAATGTATCACCGGGATTAAAACCTTGCGATATCCGTTTGAAACAGGTAAATGGGAAGCAATTATTTTTCTGGACAGGCCAAGTTTTGGTTTGTCCCCATGTCGGACCGAGTTTGAGCTAATCCCGATATTTCATGGAGGCAATAATGAGTGAGGATCTTTTTCGACAGCTGCAGCAACGACTTGATTTATATTCCATGGGCTTTCCGGCAACCGAGTCCGGCATCGAGCTGAAAATCCTGGACTATTTATTCTCCGAGGAAGACGCCGTGCTGTTTTTGGCCCTGTCCCACAAGTTGGAGGCGGCATCTGCGATCGCGTCAAGGCTGAACCAGCCGCCGGAAAAAATCTCCGCTCAGCTGGACGACATGGCGGAAAGGGGCCTGCTGTTTCGTTTGCGCAAAGCAGACAGCACCAAATACGCGGCCATTCCGTTTGTTCACGGGCTGTTTGAATTTCAAATCAAGAATTTAAAGCGGGATTTGGCCGCAATGGTCAAGCAATATTTCGAAGAAGCCTTTAATCAAACCATGCAGGCGGGAGCGGAATATTTTTTAAGAACCATCCCGGTCAACCAGTCCATCGATGTGGCTCACAATGTTGCCAGCTATGATGATGCCGTCGAGATTTTAAAGAGTAAACCCCGTATCGTGGTCGCTGATTGCATCTGCCGCAAAAGCAAAGCTATGGTTGAGGACGGCTGCGGCAAAACCATGGAAGCCTGCTTTATGTTCGGCTCCATGGGCCAGTACTATCTCGACCGCGACATGGGCCGGGAGGTTTCGTTGGATGAGGCCATTGAGATCCTGGCACAATGCCGGGACGACGGTTTGGTGACCCAGCCGGCCACTTCCCGGAATCCCGGCGGTATGTGCAACTGCTGCGGCGACTGCTGCGGGGTGCTCAGGGCCCTGAACAGACATCCAAAGCCGGCCGAATTGGTCATCTCCAATTATTTGGCCATGGTCACAGCCGCCGAATGTACCGGGTGCGAAACCTGCTTGGACCGCTGCCAGATGAACGCTTTGAGCATGAACGGCGAAGGTGTCGCGGAAGTGAACAAAGAGCGTTGTATCGGCTGTGGCCTGTGCGTGACGACCTGCGATACCCAGGCGATCAGGCTCATCCCCAAGGGCGAGAACGAAATCAGTGTGCCTCCGGCGAACACCGCCGAGCAGATGATGTTAATGGCCCAAAAGCGGGGATTGATATAAGCGCCGCCGCTGGCAAAAGGACAACCGGTCTGATCGAAAGAGAAACTGCTTTTTTTCACGCAAAGACGCCAAGGCGCCAAGATAAATCATAATATTAGTTATTTCTTTTGCGTCTTTGCGGCTTTGCGTGAGATAGATTTTTCGTAGTTTCATATAAGGTTTATTGCTGCCCGAACCTGCTGTTAGTTAATTTCACCGCTATGGAGACAGACTGCATGGAACCCAAGATCGTTTCCAAGAAGGCCTTTCAGGTTATTGGGATTGAATTGAAAACAACGGTTCGAAAAGGAAAAAATTTCATCGAGATTCCCCAATTCTGGCAGCAGGTCATCGCCAAAAAGCAGATAAGGAGAATCCCCAACAAAAAGCATCCCGATACGGTTTTGGGCATATGCATGGACTTTAGGGAGGATGGAACCTTTTCCTATATCATCGCCTCTGAAGTCACCCATAACGATAATGTCCCGCAAGACATGGTAAGCAGGGCTATTGCCGAAGCCAGCTATGCTGTTTTTACAGCCCGCGGGAAAATGCCCGCTTCCATCCAAAACATGGCCAAATATATCTATCGAGAGTGGCTGCCGAAATCTAAATTCCAGCATGCCCGGTCCCCTGAGTTCGAGCTTTATGATGAACGCAGCGATGACAGCGAGAATTGTGAAGTCGATATCTACGTTCCAATTCAGTCGTTATGACCAGGATCCACCTGCCTTGCTTCTTATATGAAACTTTAATTAAATATCTCGCAGAGCCCGCTGAGTGCACAGGGCTTTTTTTATTTTTCTCTGAGAACTCTGCGGGCTCTGCGAGAGATAAATTGACTTGAGCTTCATTTCCGAGGAATACATCTGATAGCCTCCAGTATAGCAGGACGGCCTTGCTGTCAAGCCATCTCGACGAACCCCACGATTTCAAGAATTTTTCAATAGATCGTCGAGTAATTGCTAAAATCCTGTCCACGCCGGCATTGCAGGGAGATAGCCGATGGCGTTCATATGGCGCCAGTGTTTCGGCCCCTTCCGCTCCCGCCTTGTCTGTGGGCGCGACCCGAGGCCTGCCGCCTACCTCCAGCATGGTATTGAAACCACTTCTAAGGGCTGTCAATATCTGTTATTATTAATCAGGTGAGGGGTCGGGGAGTTTCTCCTTAATTTTCCAGGCTATCATTTAAGCTCCCGGCGCCATCTGACGCGGTGTCCGGCCGGGGTATGCGCTCGCCCCAGCCGTAACCAATTCGTACCGGACTGCGTACACGCCCCCTATCCCCTGCGCTGGATCCACAAAGGCAGAGACGGCCATCGTCGCCGGGGATAATGTCTTCTGGGGCTGGCACGGATCTAATCGACACGGGATAGCTGCCGTACCCAAGTTGCACGATCATATGGTTACGGCTGGGGCGAGCGCATACCCCGGCCGGACAAAGCAGGGATTGGAAAACTCTCCCCTCAATTAGGTAAAATGAAAAATTTCATTTTAGACATAAAAAAAGTCAAGACGTTCTCTTTATTACTATTGGCCTGGTTGTTTGTCGTCGGTATTTACCAGACCACGAAGAAAATGCCGCAAAATACCGATTATAGGGGAGCTGAACGGGAAATATCTGTTGAGAGCATTCGATTTCTCTACGACCTTACCTATAAAAACGCAGCGGGCGAATTAATCAGCGAGCAGGTGATCTTCGACGAAATTTTTTCTCTGATCGAAGGGGCCAAGTCTTATATATTGATCGATGCCTTTTTGTTTAACACCTATAAACGCCCACGGGACAAGATTTACCGCAATCTGGCTTTCGAGCTTGTCGAATGTTTGGCTAAAAAAAAAGAAGCCGATCCTGCTGTTGAGATCGATTTTATCACCGACCCGATCAATACGGTTTACGGCGGGGCCATCAGCAAAGAGATCGAGAAATTAACAAATATGGGCGTGAACTTGATAGTGACCGACCTCAAGGCATTACCGGATTCGAACCCGATCTACTCGACCTTTTGGCGGACTTTTATCCAATGGTTTGGGAACTCGGACAGTTACGGATTGATCCCGCATCCGTTTACCGGGGGCGAACCGAAAGTAACTTTAAGAAGCTACCTCGAGATGCTTAATTTCAAGGCGAATCACCGCAAGGTTTTTATGGCCGATCAGCATGAGAATGCGGTGGTCATTGTTACCTCGGGCAACCCGCATGACGGCAGCTCGGCCCATTCGAATGTTGCATTGAAAATTACCGGTGAACTCTGGCAGGATGTCTATGACGCCGAGCTGGCCGTCGCCAAGTTATCCGGCCGGGAACTCCAGGGTCCGCCTCAAGTGCCCGATGAGAGCAAAAGAGTCGGACTTGAGGATGCTAGAATCGTTTTCCTGACCGAGAACCAGATAAAAAAAGAGCTTGTGGCTCGCATTGGGGAAACAACCGCAAATGATACCGTCCATATGGCCATTTTTTATCTGGCGGACCGGCGAATAATTAAGGAACTCGTCGAGGCCTCGGCGAGAGGCGTTCACATCAAGATTATTCTTGATCCGAACAAAGATGCGTTCGGCTTCGAAAAAAACGGAGTCCCGAACCGGCCTGTGGCCAAAGAGCTCCTCGATAGGTCGTCAAACAAAATCGAGGTCAGGTGGTACGATACGCATGGAGAGCAGTTCCACTCCAAGCTGACCATAATAACACGGGGCAAGGAGACATCATTGCTTATAGGATCGGCAAATCTTACCAGAAGAAACCTTGATGGATATAATTTAGAGGCCAACATAGCGGTTACGGCCTGGGAGGGTGCACCATTTAATCAAGCGGCCAGGGATTATTTCGATAAAATCTGGGATAACCGGGACGGCAAATACTATACGGTCAGCTACGAAGCCTATAAGGATGAGACGGTCTTAAAAAGAATAGTTTATCTAATTCAGGAATATGCCGGTTTGAGCAGTTTCTGAAGCCATACAGCAACAAAGAGCCCCACGAAGGTGCCTTTACCCAGCCGGTTGGGCCCGGGTTTGTTTCCCGAAACTTCCTAACAAAAAACTAACCCTAAATCGAAAGATTTTTGTTGCAATTGCCTGTGTAACTGTATATACATCTAAAACAATAAACAACTTCACGAAAGGCAACCAAACTTTGAAAGTTGTCGACGCCACCAACCCGATCCCTAAATACCTGCAAATCAGTGCCTGGCTCAAGGAACTGATCCAAAACGGCCGCTACCAGCCCGGTGAAAAATTGCCCTCGGAAGTGGAACTTTCCCAGGTTTGCGGTGTCAACCGCAACACCCTGAGACAGGCCATATCGGAATTGGCAGCAATAGGGCTGCTCAGAAAGGAAAAGGGGACCGGCACCTTTGTGGCCTCACGCACTCCAGTGGAGCTGAGACACAAACTGGAGCGGATTTTAAGCTTCACCGATCTAATGCGCGAGAGCGGGGTTGAACAACGCACCAAAATTCTGAGCAAAAAGATCGAGACGGCCGGCGAGGATGTCGCCCGGGCCCTGTTCCTGGGACCGAGCAAAACGGTCATCGTCATCCGCAGGGTCAGAGCCGGTGACGGTGTTCCCTTGATTTACGAAGAAAGCTACCTTCCCAAAGACATTTTCGACGGCATCCAGAACATGGACCTGGCCGGTTCGATGTACAAAATCATGACCGAACAATTCAAGGTCTCTTTGGCCCGCTCGAAGCAGACCATCAGCGCGGTCAACCTTGACGAGAGGATTGCCTCGATTTTGGAACTGTCCAGAAATGCCGCCGGCATCTTTATCGAAAGCCTTACCTTCGACGAGAACAGCATTCCCACGGAATTGCTTTATTCCTATCACCGCGGAGACAAATACAAGCTTGAAATTGAACTGGGGCGCTATCATTCAAATTCGGAGACCTTGAACATCAAGGCTGAATAGGATCTTGGCTAGCTTGTGTTTGGTGTTTTGTGTTGGGTATCTTGTATCAAATCCATGATGCCATATTGAGGTGCAAAACCCTAAACACCAAACCGCAAACACTAAATACAAAACTCCGGAAACACTCAATTTGATTTTCATTGCCAAAGATTATCCAAAACACCTAATTTTATTTTAACGATAAACACTTATTTCGGAGGTACTCATCATGGAAGACAGAAATTTTTTCGAAAGACTGGTAGATGTCAGCCCGGGAATGGAGATCTGGTGGGATTCGTCACCGGTTATTTTTGACAACTGGTGCCAAAAACTGCTGGACAAGGCGGATGCCGGCGACCGCGGCCTGCTGCAGGCACAGTTCGACCGCATGTATGACCGGGACAATCCCATGGGCCAGCTGTTCAGAGGTGTAACTACCAATCCCCCGCTGTCCCAGCAAGCCATTCAGGACGATCCGGCCTACTGGGAGAAGATAGCCGCCGATATCCTGGCCGAGAATTCGGGGCTGGATAAAGAGGGTCTGTTCTGGGAGCTCTACAAAACGGTCGTCAAACGCGGCTCGGAAATGTACCTGCCGCTATTTGAAGCCAGCAATTACAAGGAAGGCTATCTTTCAGGTCAGGTGGATCCGCGCAGCGTATTCGACAAGGAGGCCATGATCCGTCAGGCCGAGGAAATTGCCGCCATCAATCCCAATGTCATGGTAAAGGTGCCCGGCTCCAAAGAAGGCTACGAGGTGATCGAACACCTGACGGCCAAGGGAATTCCCACCAACAACACCCTGACCTTTGTTTTCGCCCAACTCAAGGATTGCGCCGACACCGTCAAACGGGGCCTTGAAACCGCCCGCCAAAACGGTGTGGATCTGAGCAAGTGGCGGTCGGTCATCACCCACATGGAAGGCCGTTTCGGCAACCTGGGCGGCCTCAAGGACCGAGCCGCCGAAGCCGGCGTCGAACTGTCCGACGGTGAAATCCGGCTGGCCGAGCTGGCGATTTTCAAAAAAGCCTATAAATATCTTAAAGACAACGATATGCCGAGCAAGATGTTGTCGTGTTCCCTGATCGTCGGACCTACCGTCGACGGCGACAATCGCATCTGGCACCTGGAGGAGAAATCCGGCGCCGACGTCGTGGTGACCTGTCCGCCCTCCTTCATCGACAAGGTCCTGTTTCTAGAGGGGGTCGAAAAAATCGAGTTTGAAAAAGACCGCATCCTGGAGGATATCCCCGGTGATCTGATGGACAAACTCATGCGGGTGCCCTATTTCAGAAAAGGTTATGCCGCGGATGGATATTCCCGGGATGAATACAGTTCCATAGATCCGCTGCAGAAAACCGCCGCGCAGTTTTCCAACGCAACCGAGGAAATGGTTGCCTTCGCAGGCCAATGCCTGCAAGCCTGATTCCAACAACGCTGCACAAGCGCTCTCGGATTTGCTGATGAGCAGTCAGAAAGGAAAATAATATGATTGTCGGCATATTAAAAGAAATCAAGGCCGAGGAGAATCGCGTTTGTATGAGTCCCGGGGGGGTTGAATTCATGCGTCAGGCCGGGCATCAGATCCTTGTCGAGAAAAATGCCGGCAGGGCCAGTGGATTCGGCAATGCCGCCTACAAAAAAGCCGGGGCCGAGATCGTCGATTCAGCCAAGGAGATTTTTAAACGGGCCAAAATGATCATACGGGTAAAGGAACCCCAACCGAGTGAGTTCGGATTAATTCGCAAAGGCCAGATCTATTTTTCCTATCTGCATCTGGCGGCGGCTGAGGAACTGACCCGCGCCCTGATCAAGCGCAAGGCGATTTGTATTGCCTATGAAACCATTCAAAAGGCCGACGGCACCCTCCCGCTGTTGACCCCGATGAGCGAAGTGGCCGGCCCCATGGCCATCCAGCAGGGGGCCAAGTACCTGGAGATGGCCCAGGGCGGACACGGAGTCTTGCTGGGGGGGGTTCCGGGGGTTGACCCGGCCACCGTGGTTACTATCGGCGGTGGTGCCGTAGGCATCAACGCCGCCAAAATGGCCAGCGGGCTGGGGGCCAAGGTTTACATCCTCGATATCGACCTGGATCGGCTGCGCTATCTGAGCGACGTAATGACCGGTCAATGCGTCACCCTGATGTCAAGCCCGGCTGCCATCCGCGATGTCCTGCCCCGAGCCGATGTAGTGGTGGGGGCCGTGCTCGTACCGGGCAGCAGAACCCCAACCCTGGTGACCCGGAAAATGCTCGCCACCATGAAGCAAGGAGCGGTCCTGGTGGACGTCTCCATCGATCAGGGCGGCTGCTTCGAGACCTCCCGGGAGACCACCCATGCCGATCCGATCTATAAGGTAGACGGGATTGTCCATTACGCCGTCAGCAACATGCCCGGGGCCTTGCCGCGGACATCCACCCTGGCATTGAACAATGCCACCCTGCCGTATGCGGCCGAAATCGCCGCTAAAGGCTGGAAAAAGGCAATGCAGGAAAATTCTGAAATAATGGCCGGGGCCAACGTGATCGAAGGCAAGGTGACCTACAAGGGGGTTGCCGAGGCCTTTGGACTCAAATATGAGCCGATCAGCAAGATGCTTTAATTTGAAAGGTTTCAGGTTTCAGGTGTCAGGTGTCAGTATTAGGGCGCAGGGTAAACATAGAGCCCAGAGCAAAGAGCATGGGGCAAGGCGCATAGGGCATAGCGCATAGGGCATAGGGCAGAGGGCAAGGCGCATAGCGCATAGGGCATAGAGCAGAGGGCAAGGCGCATAGAGCATGGGGCAAAGGGTATAGGGCGAAAGATGCCTCACGGCGCAAGGAAAAGTTTTAGATAAGACGAAGCCCGCGAGAAATTTGCAATCTTCAATCTACAATCTTCAATCAAATATCGGAGGAGACCATCATGATTGTTGGTGTGTTAAAAGAAATCAAGGCTGAGGAAAATCGCGTATGCATGACGCCGGCCGGGGTGGAAATCATGAGAGAGAACGGTCATACGGTGCTCGTCGAGAAAAACGCCGGCATGGGAAGCGGATTTAACAACCGGGCATACGCGGATGCAGGCGCTGAAATCGTGGAGACACCCGCGGAAATATTCAAACGCGCCAAAATGGTCATGCACGTCAAGGAGCCGCTGCCGCCCGAATATGACCTGATCCGTAAGGATCAGATCATCTTTACGTACCTGCATCTGGCTGCGGCGGAGGAACTGACCAAGGTCCTCGTAAAAAGCGGATCGATCAGCATCGCCTATGAAACCATTCAAAAGGACGACGGCTCGCTGCCGCTGCTGACGCCCATGAGTGAAGTGGCCGGCCGGATGGCCATTCAACAGGGCGCCAAATATCTGGAAATGGCCCAGGGCGGCCACGGCGTCCTGCTCGGCGGGGTGCCCGGCGTCGATCCGGGGACAGTTCTGATTATCGGTGGCGGTGTGGTGGGCATCAATGCCGCCAAAATGGCCTGCGGTCTGGGGGCAAAGGTTTACATCCTCGACATGAATCTGGAGCGATTGCGCTACCTGAGCGATGTGATGCCCAGCAACTGCTTTTTACTGATGTCCAAACCGTCCACCGTTCGCAGGCTCATCAAGGAGGCCGACGTGGTCGTCGGCGCCGTCCTGATCCCCGGGGCCAAAGCACCCAAGCTGTTGACGCGCAAGATGCTAAAAACCATGAAGAAAGGCGCGGTGCTGGTGGATGTGGCCATCGATCAGGGCGGGTGCTTCGAGACCTCCAAGGCCACGACCCACGGCGAACCCATTTACAAGGTCGATGGCGTGGTGCACTACTGTGTGGCCAACATGCCGGGGGCGGTGCCCAAAACGTCTACCCTGGCACTGACAAACGCCACCCTGCCATATGCGGTGGAGATCGCCAACAAAGGCTGGAAAAAGGCCATGAAGCAGAATCACGAAATCAAGCCGGGTGCCAACGTCGTCAAAGGCAAGGTCACCTACCGGGGTGTGGCGGATGCCTTCGGCCTGCGCTACACCTCCATTGAAGGCTTATTGAAATAACTAAGATTTTGGAAAAATTTTAAAGGAGAAAGAAATGAAGAAAGAACTCAAAGACTGGATCGTTCCCTGGTTGTATACCTCCCGGGAGTACAATGTGGGCATCCTGGACAAGGCCAAGGACCAACCTGAAACCGCCCGCCTGATGCTCAATGAAAATCCCATTCCGCCCTCGGAAAAAGTCATCGAGGCGGTGGCGGAAGCCCTGCGGCACGGCAACTGGTATCCTGACAGCTTCCTGCGGCTGCGAACCAAGATCGGCAAGATGTACGGCCTGGGCCCGGACAACGTGGCCCTTTGCAACGGATCCTCGGACACCATCGACGCCATGATGCGGGTATTTTTGCAGCCGGGCGATGAGTTCCTGCTGTCGACCCCGACCTTCGAGCTGTTCCCGCCGCGGGCCGAGCTTTGCAACGCCAAGGTCGTGCAGGTGCCGGTCCGGGAAGACAACCTCAACTATGATGTCGACGGGATGCTTGCAGCCATCAATGACCGCACCAAACTGATCCTGATCATCAATCCCAACAACCCCACCGGCGTGTTCATCGAGGATGACGACCTCATTCGGTTCTGCGAAACCGGCGTGCCCCTGTGTGTGGATGAAGCCTACCTGGACTACAACCCGGACCGCCCGTCCAAGGTCGACCTGATCCACAAATATCCCCAGGTCTTTTTGTCGGTGACCTTTTCCAAGGCCTACGGATTTGCCGGAGTCCGCTTCGGATTCGTGCTCGGCACCGAGGAGATGATCGCGGCCTTCAACCGCATGTTTTTGCCGTGGAACGTCAGCCGGATGGCAGCGGCGGCTGCCGAAGCGATCATCGACAATCCGGAAGAGGTCAAAGCCAAGGTCGCCCATAACAACAAGTGGATGGATATTTTCACCGAAGAGCTCAAAAAGCTGGGGCTCAAGCCCTATCCCGCCAACGGCAACTACATGCTCATCGACGGTACCATGACCGGGAAAACAACCGAGGAAATTCTCGCGGCCGCCCTCGAGCAAAAAATCTTTTTGAATAAAATCGGTGAAATCCACGGCAAGACAGGGTACTTCAGGGTGACGCCGGGGACTGATATCGAAAACGAAAAGTTTCTTAATTTCATCAGGTCCTATTTCGGATAATAGTCAATATTGATTACTTTTAGGTTCGTAATTGATATTAATCTGTATTTGGTGCTAAAAACTATCTAAACACGAAAACTAGAAAACGCGAAATTTTTTCTTTTCTTTTTTTCGTGTTTTTGTCCTTTCGTGTTTTCGTGATGAATTCTTTTAGTGACAAATCCAGGTCAGGAAATTTTTCAATGAAGCGGCGGGGTTCATCCCCGCCCGTATTGGTTGCCCGAAAGTCGAAAATACGATGAGCCTAATAATAACCTGAGCTTATGTGAGAATAATATTAGTCTTTTGACGAAAGGCTTGAACTTATTCTAAGATCGGAAAAGCCTAAACCCTTGGACTAGAATACTTGGCAGCATATTTTTTATTTATCGGCGATCAATAATTCGCGCATTGAAAGGAAGCAGCCATGCAGATATATGTGTGTGTCAAACACGTGCCGGACACGGCGGCCAAGATAACGGTGGTCGACGGCAGCGGTTTTGCGGAGACCTGCAAGTTTATCGTCAACCCCTACGACGAATACGGGGTGGAAGAGGCGGTTGGCCTGGTCAAGCAGGCCGGCACGGGTGAAGTGGTGGTGGTGACGGTAGGCAAGGAAAGCGCGCTTACCACGATGCGCTCGGCTCTGGCGCTGGGGGCCGACCGTGGGATATTGGTCAAGACCGACAGCCAGTTTCTGGACAGTGCCCTGACCAGCCAGGCGCTCAAACAAGCCATCGAACAGGACGGGGGCGGGGACCTGATATTTTGCGGCCGGCAGTCGATCGACAGCGAGGGGATGCAGACGCCCTACCGGCTGGCGCAGGCTTTGGGCCAGCCGGTGGCCACGGATGTGGTCGCCGTCGCCCTTGCTGACGGTGTGGCCACGGTGGAGCGCGAGATCGCCGGCGGTTCGCGGGAGGTGGTTGAGCTGGGTTTGCCCTGTGTGATCGGCGCCACCCGGGGATTGAACGAGCCGCATTATCCCAAGCTGCCGGATATTCTCAAAGCCAAGAAAAAGCCGGTGAAGCAGATCGAGATCGGCGAACTGGGCCTGGATCTTGCGGCGCCGCAGACGGAGATCGTCGAGCTGGAGGCGGTGGCGGAAAGGGGTCAGGCGCAGATGATGGAGGGCTCAAACGCGGAAATGGTCGCGCAATTGGTGGGGATACTGAAGGACGAGGAGAAGGTGATCTAGCGCGGGTTGCGAGTTGCGGGTTGCGAGTTACGAGGTACGGGTTAGGCGGTCCGAGTTGGACTATCCGGCTATCCCATCAGATTATGATAACTACTGAGGTACTAGTGACTGGTGGCTGAAATAGACTGTTTGTCCGCATTTTACCCCGGAACGCGAAACGCGCAACCCGTAACCATATTGAATACTTCACCCATTTTTTCGATCTAGCAAGAGCCAATTTATAATAAAATCAGGAGAGCTAAGAAATGTCCACCATTGGTGTATTGATAGAGAGCGGAGAGGGCGGTGTCAAGGAAGCTAATTTTGGGGTTGTCACGGCGGCGCGCGGAAGCGGGTCGGCTGAAATTATGGCCTTTGTGTTGGACGGGCGGGCAGCCGCGTACCGGGAGGTTTTGCAGTCCTATGGCGTGGGTCAGGTCGTGTCGCTGGGGGCGGACGGGGTGGACTTGTCCGCGAGTCCCGATCTTCAGGCCGCCGCTTTGGCGGCGGCGGTCCGGCATTTCGAGGCGACGGCTTTGTTGGGGCTTAGCAGTGCGGCGGGCCGTGACTTGCTGGCGCGGGTGGCGGCATTGATGGAGGCGCCCCTGGTGCAGGATTGCCTGGAGGTGGATCTGGCCGCCCAAAAGGTGACCAAATCCCATTTCTCAGGCAAAACCCTAGCGACCATCCGGATCAATGCCAAACCTTTTATCTGCGGGCTGCGACCCAATACCATCGAGGCCCGGCAAGCGCCGTGTGAGGCCGAAGTGATCGAGTACCGGGCCGCCGTTGAGGATCCCGGCCGGGTGGTGGTCAAGGAAGTCAAGCAGAGCCAGAGCGGTGCTGTGGATTTGACCGAGGCCAACATCATCATCACCGGGGGGCGGCCGATCGGATCACCCGACAATTATGAGATACTGCGGGAATGTGCCGACGTGGTCGGTGCGGCGGTAGGCGCGTCGCGCGCGGCGGTGGATGCGGGCTATGCGCCGCACAGCATGCAGGTGGGGCAGACGGGCAAGACGGTCAGTCCCAAGCTTTACATCGGCTGCGGGCTGTCCGGATCGGTGCAGCATTTTGCGGGGATGAAAACTTCCAAGATCATCGTGGCGATCAACACCGACAAGGACGCGCCCATATTCGGCAAGTGTGACTATGGGATCGTCGGGGACCTGTTCGAGATTGTACCGTTGCTTACTGAAGCGCTTAAGGAAAAGGTATAGGGTATAGGGTGTAGGGTATAAGGCAAAAGGGTAGGGATCATGGCAGAAAGTACCGTGTTCGAAAGCTCATGGCTGATAGTTCATAGCTCATAGGAATTGGCCTGAAGTTGGAGATCATGATTAGGTGACGATCAACAAACAACCACCAGTGACCAGTACCAGTACCCAGAGACCAGCGGCCAGTAACCAGAGACCAGCGACCAGCGGCCAGAGACCAATGGCCGACAACCCTAAAGCATTGGCAGCTATGGAATAAGCAATGGATACCTACGATTGGATCAAGTCTGTTGTGATGGCGGCCGCCCTTGTCGGCGGATTCGGATTGTTTTTCCGCAGCGTAAAACGCCTTGTGGCGATTATGCAATGCGTTCAGGGCAAAGCGGAGTTTGAGCTCGACCGCATTTCTGATCGCATCAAATTATTGTTTACCGACGTGCTGGCGCAAAGCAACGTGCGCCGCAAACCCGGACCCGGCTGGGCCCACACCTTGATTTTTTTCGGATTTCTGGCGGTGCAGCCCCATTCGCTGGAACTGATGATAAGGGGCGTGTTCCCGGGATTTCACGTGGGTCCCTGGATTCCGGGACTTTACGGCGTCTATCTGTTTGCGGCCGACATTCTGGCCATCGCAGTTCTTGCCGGGCTGGGCTATGCGCTGTACCGGCGTCTGTTTCTCAAACCCAAATATTTGACTGACGGTCTCGACGCGCGCCTGATTATCCTGTTTACGGCCGTCATCATTGTCACCTTTCATTTGATCAACGCATTCCTGCTGGTGCCGTCCATTGGCGCCGGTTTTGATTATGCCCCCTATTTCACCGTTTCCAGAATTCTAAGCTCCGCCCTGCAGCTAAACGGTCTTGGTCCGGAAGCTGCCAGGACAGGCTATGAGATCGTCTACTGGATCCACATTCTGACCATTCTCGGGTTTTTGGTTTACATTCCCGGCTCCAAACATCTGCACCTGCTGGCCGCAGTGCCCAATGTTTTTTTAAAGCCTCTGGATCGGTCCAAGGCGATGCTGACAACCGATATCGAGGATGAGGAAGCCGAAACTTTCGGTCTGGGCAAGGTCAGCGAACTGAACTGGAAAAATGTGCTGGATCTTTACGCCTGCACCGAGTGCGGACGCTGCGAAGAGCAGTGCCCGGCGGACGCCACCGGCAAGCCCCTGTCGCCCAAGCGTCTGATCCACGACAGCAAGGTCGACCTTTTGGATCAGTCCGCTGCAGTGTTGGCCAAAGACACCGATGCGGTTCTGCCCCTGGTGCGCGATGATTCCCCCATAACCGGCGATGTTTTGTGGGCCTGCACCACCTGCCGGGCCTGCGAAGACATCTGCCCGGTCGACATCCAGCACCTGGATATTATCCTCGAAGCCCGCAAATACCAGGTGTTGATGGAATCCGCTTTTCCGCCTGAAGTGCAGGACACGTTCACCAACCTGGAGAATCAGTCCAATCCCTGGGGCTTTGGCAGCGATACCCGCGGCGATTGGGCCAGGGACCTGGACGTTGCCCTGATGACCGACAACCCGCAGGCGGATATTTTGTACTATGTCGGCTGCGCCGGATCTTTCGACGACCGGGGCAAGAAAATCGCCCGGGCCCTGGCCCGGGTTCTGAAAAAGGCTGGTGTCAATTTTGCCATTTTGGGCGAAGAGGAAAGATGCAACGGCGATGTCGCCCGGCGTGCCGGCAACGAATACTTGGCCCAGATGATGATAGCCGAGAATGCGGCGGTTTTAGACCAGTACAAACCCAAGAAAATATTGGCCGCCTGCCCCCATTGCTTCAATACCCTCAAAAACGAATACCCTAGATTCGGGGCCGCCTACGAAGTGGTGCACCACAGCGAATTTCTCATGGAGCTATTCCGGCAGGGGCGTCTGAAATCAAACGGGAGCGTTCTCGAAAATCTGACCTATCACGATTCCTGTTATCTGGGGCGCTGGAACGGGATTGTCGCTGCGCCCCGGGATCTGCTGCGCGCTTTTAACGGCGGCGGGAAATTGCTCGAGTTGGAGCGCAGCCGGAATGAGGGATTTTGCTGCGGCGCCGGGGGGGGCAGGATGTTCATGGAGGAAACCATCGGCAAAAGAATCAACCATGAACGCGTCGAAGAAGTCATCGCGGCCGGTGCTGCCCATGTTGCCGCGGCCTGCCCGTTTTGCATCACCATGCTGCAGGACGGCATCAACGGCATCAACGGCAGGGCGGAGGTTAAGGATATCGCTGAAATCATCGACGAAGCAACGGAATGAGATTGCAGCACTACTGGTAATTGGGTTGTCGATGGGGTTTTTGATATGTATGCAGTTTTAGGGGAGTAGGAACAAATCCCAAATCTCAAGCACCAAATTCCAAATAAATCACAAACTCCAATACTCAATACGCGGCGCAAGCACCGTGTGACCGATACAGGTTTGTAATTTGGATTTTTGGTCATTGGAATTTGTTTGTTATTTGGTATTTGTTATTTGGAATTTTTGGACTCCATCATTTTGGCTTTTGGAGTTTTAGAATAAAGAACATTTTTCATACTTTATAAATTGAGGAGAACTACCAATGCAGGACAGTGCACAGATTGTAATTATCGGCGGCGGCATCGTCGGCTGCAGCACCGCCTATCATCTGACCAAAATGGGGGCCAAGGATGTGGTCCTGATCGATAAAGGTGAGCTGACCAGCGGATCGACCTGGCACGCCGCCGGCCTCGTCGGCCAGTTGCGGTCCGAGAGAAACATTACCCGCATGCTGCAGTACAGCGTCAGCTTATACAGCCGGCTGGAGGCTGAAACCGGCTTTGCCACCGGGTGGAAAAAAAGCGGCTGTCTGCACCTGGCCAGCACCAAAGAGCGCATGTATGAACTGAAAAAAGGCGCCACCACCGCCCGCAGTTTCGGGCTGGAGATGAACATCATCACACCGCAGGAAGCCTACGATCTCTGCCCGATTATTTCCCTGGACGGCATCATCGGCGCGGCCTACATGCCCACCGACGGCGAGGCCGATCCTTCCGGCATCACTCAGGCCCTGGCCCAGGGCGCCCGCAGCAGGGGCGCCAAAATCTACCGCAACAACCTGGTGACCGGATTTGAGTTTGAAAAGAACCGGGTGACCGCGGTGAAGACCCAGCAAGGCGACATCAAGTGCGAAATTTTGGTTAACTGCACCGGTATGTGGGGTTACCAGGTCGGGGAGATGCTGGGGATTAATACACCGCTGGTACCCTTTATGCACCAGTACGCCATTACCAATCCCATTGAGGATCTGCCGCCGAACCTGCCCACCATTCGTGACAAGGACAGCCTGCTCTACTACAAGGAGGAAGTCGGCGGACTGGTGATGGGCGGCTATGAGAGAAACGGCATTCCCTGGGCCATCGACGGGGTTTCCAATAATTTTAATTCCAATTTGCTCGACTCCGACTTCGACCACTTTGCCCAGCTGGCCGAGCCGGCCACCCGGCGAACACCCTGCCTGGAGAAGACCGGAATCCGCAAATTGATCAACGGCCCCGAAGCGTTCACACCCGACGGCGATGCAATCATGGGTCCGGCGCCGGAAAGAGACAACGTGTTCGTGGCCGTGGGATTCAATGCCTTCGGGATTGCCGCCGGGGGCGGCGCCGGCCGCATGATGGCCGAGTGGATCCTGGATGGTGAGCCGAGCCTGGACATCTGGCCGCTGGACATACGCCGCTTCGGCCCCTATCACCACAGCCGGGCCTATAACGTCGAGCGGACGCGGGAACTTTACGGCAAGCACTACACGATCCACTGGCCCCATGAGGAACATGACTCGGCCCGCGGTGTGCGGCGCAGTCCGCTCTACTATCCGTTGAAGGAAAAAGGCGCGGTATATGGCGCCAAATACGGCTGGGAGCGGGCCAACTGGTTTGCGCCGGAGGGCGTGGCGCCCGCAGACGGGCATACTTTTGAAATTCCGGTCTGGTTCGAGCATGTGGCCGCCGAACATCAAAACGCCCGCGAAAACGTGGTGCTGATCGATCAGTCTTCATTTTGCAAGTTCGAAGTCGAGGGGGCCGGGGCTCTGGACTATTTGAACCGCTTGAGTGCCAACCAGATCGATCAGCCCGTCGGCAAGGTGATCTACACCCAGATGTGCAACGAAAGAGGCACCATCGAGTGCGATCTGACCATCGGGCGCCTGGCTGCCGACCGGTTTTTGCTGGTCGCGTGGGCACGGCCTTCGGGCTGCGCGTCTCCTGGTGGCTGAAAAACCATCTGCCGCCCGACAATTCTGTCACCGTCAAGGAGGTCACTTCAGCCTATGCCGCTGTCAATGTCATCGGACCTAAGTCGCGCCAACTGCTGCAGAAGCTGACCAAGGCCGACATCGGCAATGAGAACTTCGCTTTCGGCACCTGCAAGGAATTTACCATCGCTTACGCGCCTGTCATGTCCTTTCGGGTAACATATGTCGGGGAACTGGGCTATGAACTTTACGTGCCCGCTGAGTTCGCCGCCCATGTCTATGAAAGCCTGTGGGAGGCCGGACAAAGCTTTGGCATTAAAAATGCCGGTTATCGCACGATCGCATCCATGCATCTGGAAAAAGGCTATGCCGACTGGGGCTCGGAGCTGACGCCCGAGTATACCCCTTTCGATGCCGGTCTCGGCTTTTGCGTGGCCCTGAATAAAGCGGATTTTATCGGCAAACAAGCGCTGACCCGAATTAAGGCCGCAGGATCCAAATGGAAGCTTTGCTCATTTACCATCGACGCCGGCAGACCGCTGATGCTCCAGGGCAGCGCCCCCATCATCCACCAGGGCGAGGTCATTGGCACCACAACCAGTTCGGGCTACGGCCACACGGTCAAGAAAAACATCTGCTACGGGTATATACCGGTTGAAAAAGCCGATCCGGACGGTGTATACGAGATCGAGTCCTACAAGGAGGTCTATCCGGCAACCCTGGAACCCAGCCGGGTTCTCTACGATCCGGAACGGCGCAGGATTTTGATGTAACGTTAACCGTTTTTTTCTAATAAACCAAGTCGAAGACAGCAACCAACAGGCGGATTGAATACAAGAAATTACAAGCACCAAAAAACAAATAACAAATCCGCCTCCGGCGGACCAAATACCAAACTCCAATGATCCAAACTGGTCGCAACAACAGCAAACTTTCGACGTCTTGTTTCGAATTTGAGATTTGTGATTTATTTGGTTTTTGTGATTTGAAATTTGGAATTTTTTAGACCGAATTTTAGAAGCGGGGAAATCATAAACTATCTCCATATGAACTATTAATTTGCAGCTCTTCAACGAGTAGAAAATTATGATCGATATCGACAGCGAGATCCTGAAGTCAAGCGCCCAGCACCGCGACGCCTTGACTGCCGAAAAGCAGATCTATGAGCACATCCATGCCACCACCAAGGCGGTTTTGGCCGGTGTCGGCATCGCAACCAAAAACAAGGCGGTGATCGAGCTGCTGGAGGCCACCGGCCTGGCCGGCTACGATGCCACTGTCGGACGCATTTATCTCCTGCCGGAATTAATCGACCGCAGTCTGGATTCGGCCGCCAAGACGTTCGCGGGTGACGAAGGACCCAATACCCTGGGTATCGGAGGCATTCCGCCCTTTTTGTACAGGGAAGGGGAACAATTCCCCATACCGGCCAGCTACGCGGAACTGGAGCACCTGGTTGGTCTCGTTGGGGAAAACCTCGATGTGGTTCGGTTTCTGAGCCAACCGGTCAAGGTCCACAAGGGCGATCCCTTGAAGTGTAACCAGATCATGGATCGCCTGCGAGACTGCATCAAAGTCACCTGCAGCGCCTATATGGACGGCGATGAGGCGGTCAGTTGGTTTGCCGGCCGCGACGACTGGCACGATTCGATCTGCGGTGTTAAATCGCCCTTGATCTGCATGGACAACATGATGGATGCCCTCATTCAAAGCGCCCGGGCCGGCAACAATCTGCGGCTGACGACCATGCCCCTGGCCGGACGAACGGCGCCCCAAACCCCGGAAGCCTGCATCATTATCACCCACGCGGAAGTCATGTTCATGCTGGCCGTGGCCCAGACGGTCAACCCCGGCATGCTGTGCATGTTCGGCGGAATGCCCTGTCCGACGCGGCCCGACGGCGATCTTGATTATTCCCACGATGCCATGGACCTGCTGAATGTGGCCGTTGCCCTGCTTAACATGTGGGTGACCGGGCTGCCTACGGTCCAATCCGGCGGCAGCACCGGAGCGAAAACACCGGACGATCGGGCGCTGGCTGACGGCGTCCGCGGTCGCCGGATTTTGTGCGATTTCGGCGTTCACAACGCCCGGCATTGTTTTGGTGTCCTGGACAACCTCAACTTTTTCAGCGAAAAGGCTTTTCTGGCCGACTGCCAGGCCCAGCGTGAATACATCCAGAAACAGCAGAGACGCAACAATGACAGTGGGTTGAGCCCCCTGTACCTGCCGGAAGACGATCAGGCTTTCGAAGTTATCGAGCGGGTGGCCAGCGGTGATTATCACGTGGACTACCACTCGACAGCCAACTTGAGCGCCTTTGATGACTGGGCCCGCAATGTGGCCGCCAGAGGTCTCTTGTAAGTTCGGGATGCATCTTGCTCATATCAATGGAGACGGATCAAGGTGAAGCCGGATAAACAAAGCAATAAAGTTCAGTCGCTGCCGCACGTAAAACCAACTCGAAACGATGAACAGGTGCGGCCATGGATAAGCTGAGTCAGAGGGGTGATAAGGATCGCGAATCCTCGGATGGGACGATTCTGCGTGAGCGGCTGGCCGGAATCGTCGAAGGCCTGTACGACATCGGCAAGGTAACCGCCGTCTGGGAGATTTTCGGCGGTTACAACAGCCGCAGCTTCGGCGTTGAGGTGGTTAGAGACGGCCACCCCCGGACCTTTTACGTGCGCAAATACAAGCGCGGCGTTGCGGCCGCCGAAATTCAATTCGAGCACGCCCTCATAAGGCATGCCATTCAAAACGGATTTACGATCTGTGCCGGGGTCGTGGCCGGCACAAAAGGGAAAACCTTTGTTCGACCCGCCGACAGCCGCAGCATGTTTGCGGTTTACGACTTTCTGGGGGGCGAAGACAAGTACACCTGGGACCACCAGGATTTGACTGATGCTGAGTTTGAAAGTGCCGGCCGGGTCCTGGCAAACTTCCACAATGCGGTTTGCGACTTCGATCCCGGCGGGCTGCAGAGGGCCGAACCCCCGATTTTATCGCTCTGGCCCCGGCTGGCCCATAATTTTGAACGCGCTGCGCGCCACAGCTGCAGCGGCAAATTCAATGCCCAATATGCATCCAACCATCAAAGCCTTCAGGACACGATCGCCTGCAATCCGTTGGATCCGGCCGACACTGAAGCGCTGGCGGTGATACCGATCCACTGCGATTACCATCCCGGCAACCTCAAATGGACCGATGAACGGGTGGTCGGCATCTTCGATTTTGACTGGTCCAAAATGGATTTGCGCTTGTTTGACGTCGGCTTGGCTGTTATATACTTTTGCTGTCGATGGGGCCAACCCCATGACGGGCAGCTGCGTCCCGATAAATGCGGCTTGTTTTTAAGGGCCTACCAGCATCGGCTGCAGGAGTTGGCCGGCCTCGAAGCGCTCACGGCCGCCGAACAAAAGCTGTTGCCTAAAATGATGAAAATTGCCAATATCTATCTGGCGCACTGGGTCGTCTCCGACTACCGGAAAACAACGGGGGCCGACGACGGCGAATACCTGGTTTACTTCAACCACTGTCTGCGGCTCATGCACTGGCTCGACAGGCATCAAGCCACGCTCGAGGAAACTATCTACGGGGCTATAACTCGATAACTACCATGCTGAAAGTAAGCGGGCTTACCAAAAAATTCGGTGAACTCGTCGCCGTGGACGACCTGAGTTTCGAGGTCCGCGAGGGGCAGATCTACGGAATCGCCGGTCCCAACGGCGCCGGCAAGTCAACGGTTTTCAACCTGATCGTCGGTAATTACGCCTATGAAGGCCGGATCGAGTTCGACGGTCGCCAGGTCACCGGTCTTTCGCCGGACCGGATTGCCAAACGCGGGATTGCCCGCACCTTCCAGATCCCCCAGATTTTTCCCAGCTTGACCGTCGAAAAGAGCATTGGCGTCGGCAGCCGCTTCGGCGCCCGGGGCGGCTTTGACCCGGACTACGTCGAGCAGATGATCCGCTTTGTCGACTTGGCCGAGGAGCGCGGCCAGAGAACCGGAAAATTGGACCTGCTGGGTAAAAAACGTCTGATGATCGGTGCGGCCCTGGCCACCCGGCCGAAGATGCTCATGCTGGATGAACCCATGGCGGGATCCAACGCCAGGGAGATCAAGCATCTGATGGAACTGATCCGCCGGATCAACGGGGAGCTGGGCATCACGATTATCATTATCGAGCATTTCATGAAGGTGCTGACCGAGCTTACCGAAACATTGCTGGTTATCGAATCCGGCCGCATGATCTGTTGCGACGATCCCGAAACGGTTGCCGCCGATCCCAAAGTGATTGAATGCTATTTGGGGGACACCCATGCTGCAAACCAATGATCTTAATGCGTTTTACGGCGAGGCCCAGGTCCTGACCAACGTGTCGGTTTCCGTGGAACCGGGTCAGGTGGTAGTGATGCTGGGCCCCAATGGCCATGGCAAGAGTACGCTTTTAAAGGCTATCTGCGGTCTGGCAGCCAGGGTCGAGGGAAAGATACTCTATCAGGGGGAGGAAATCCAGGGTCGCGACGCAGTCAATATCGTCAACATGGGCATCACCTACATCGCTGAAAACCGCGAACTGTTTCCCGACATGACAGTCCTGGAGAACCTCAAGCTGGGCGCCTACTCCAAGAATGCCCGGCCCCATGAAAAGGACAACCTGGAGAAAGTCTTCGCCCTGTTTCCGAGGCTCAAGGATCGCCGCAAACAGTACGCATCCACCATGAGCGGCGGGGAGGCCAGAATGCTGGCCGTCGCCCGGGGGCTGATGTCCAACGCCGAGCTGATGTGTATCGACGAACCCTCGCTGGGCCTGCAGCCCAGTTTGCGATTCGAGATTTTTCGCATCATCAAGGAAATCAACAAACAGGGCAAAACCGTTTTCCTGGTCGAGCAGAACATCCCTCAAATCACTGAACTGGCAGACCGTATTTATGTCATGGAAGAGGGGCGCATTTCCTTTGAAGGCAACAAAGATGAAGCCCTGAGCAACGAACACCTTAAGGAGATCTTTTTGGGTATGTAAACCGGGACACCCCTGCTGCGGGAGGACGGCTGGCAGAAGCTGCGGCTCATTCCTACACCAGCATTTTGTTTTTGTAGTGCCGGCTAGTGTTGTGTCCCAGAAATATTTTATAAAATTCTAACTGGTTTTTTTGTCCGTCGGCGCACTTGATTTTTAACAAATTCCAAACACCAAATAACAAATAACAAACAATATCCAAATTCCAAGTTCCAATGACCCAAACTTGGCCTTGGTCGCGGGCTCTGCAGTGTTACTGCTCATGTTGAAGCCTGACTGAATTGATCCGATGTATCCAATGCATCCTTTTTTTCTGATTCAATCTTCTTTTAGGATCGGTTTCGAATTTGAAGATTGTGATTTGGAATTTATTTGTATTTTGAGGATTGTGATTTGGGATTTAAAAAATTGAATTCGGGAATTGGAACGCCTTAGCAATCCAATCGATTTTTGGAAATTACTTTCAGGACACGACACGAAAATAATGGAGCACAACCAGTATGGGTTTAAGCGAGGATGCGGTTCTCTTAATTTTTGAGATCATCGATGTCATCATCAGCGGCCTGACCAACGGCTCGGTCTATGCCCTGCTGGCCGTTGGCATGACCCTGGTTTACGGCGTGACCAAGGCCTTTAACTTTGCCTACGGGGAGTTGTTCAACCTGGGCGGCTATATCGCCTGGACTCTGATCCTCATCATCGGCTTCGGCGGCGGTTACGTGGTTTTATTTATCGTGGTGGTTCCGGTGATGTTCGCCGTGGGCTACGGCCTGGAAAAGTTGATGGTGGCGCCGTTGAGAAAGCGCGCCGACTGGGAAAACAAGGTCATGATGCTGACCCTGGGGCTGTCGCTGTTCATGGTCAGCCTGTTCGTGGTGGTCTTCGGCGGCAACATCAAGTCGCTGCCCCCCATCCTGGAAGGCTCTTTCGAAATCGGCTGGTTGGTATTCAACTACCAGGACATCATGATCTTTTTTCTGTCCATCGGCGGTATTTTGCTGTTCGGCTGGATGCTCAACAACACCCGCATCGGTATGGCCGTGCGGGCCGTGGCCCAGAACCCTGAAGGGGCCAAAATCGTAGGCATCCCCAAGGAACGCATTTTTGCCGCCACTTTTGCCATTGCCACCGCCATGGTGGGGTTCGGCGGGATCCTGCTGAGCCAGAAGTACTTCATCAATCCCAATTCCGGTACTGCCGTGATGATAAAGGCCTGGGTAATCACCGCCTTCGGCGGCATGGGATCGATCCGCGGGGGCCTTTATGCCGCTTTTATCATCGGCATGATGGAAGCCTTTGTGGGCTGGACATTCGGCATGAGCTACAGCATCATCGCCCTTTTTATTCTGCTTCTGGCGACCCTGGCGCTGCGGCCCCAGGGCTTGATGGGAAAAAGAGGATAGCGAATATGAGCTTCAGACAGATGGCGACAATAATCGCCGCAGCTTACGGCGTGATGGCATTGATGCCTATTTTTGTGGGCGACATCCCTTTTGTTATGAACATCCTGATCATGTGTCTGATCTGGGCCGTGGTGGCTTCCTGCTGGGATCTGATCATGGGATTTGCCGGCATCTTCTCCTTCGGGCAGGTGGCCTTTTTCGTGATCGGCGCCTATACCTCGGGCATCCTGGCCATCGAGTATCAGGTGCCGGCGGTTTTAGCCGTCCTGCTGGCCGGAATATTCACCGCGGTCATGGGCATCATCGTGGGCCTGCCCTGCCTGAAGCTGGCAGGGCCGTATATCGCCCTGGTGACCTTCGGAGTGCATATGGCCCTGCAGCCGACCCTGAGAGGTGAAATCGGAATCGCCCTGGGCAGCGGCGGCGCCGTCGGTCTGCTGACCATTCCACCGATCAGCATTTTCGGCTATTCGTTCAGTTCCGCCAACCTGGTTCCAACTTTTTATTTGACCCTGGTGTTGTCCCTGGCCTGTGCGGTGGTCATCCTCTTTGTGATCAATTCCTTCTGGGGGGTTGCGTTTTTGGCCCTGAAAGACTCCCAGGATTTCGCTATGAGCCTGGGCGTGAGTGCTTTTAAATATAAATTGATGGTATTCGGACTGACCTCTTTTCTGACCGGTATCATCGGGGCCTACTACGGCCACTTTTACGGTGTGCTGTCCTACCGTATGCTCGAGATGGACCTGTTCAGTATGCTGATGGTGATGCTGCTGGTGGGCGGTCTCGGCCGCTTTCCCGGTGCCATCCTGGGCGCCTTTCTGGTGGTGACGGGAGGGGAGCTGCTGGCCCCGCTGGGCGCCTACCGGGCCGTGGCCATGGGCGCTTTGGTGGTGATACTGGTGCTGGCGCTTCCCAACGGTGTCATGGGCTTCTGGCTCAAACGCTCGGAAAGCGAGGTGGTCGCGGGCTGATACATTCATATTTTGTTTTAAGACCTGTTAGGGCTCAGCAGTGCGGCCGCTGGCCGCAAGCGTCCAGTCTGATCAAGGGAAGAAACTTTGGCCTCTTGCTGCAGTAGGGGCGGGGATAAATCCCGCCGCTACTTTATTTCATGGCAAAATGTAGTTTCATATAAGCGGCTGCTGCTGGCCAAAAAAAGGCCAGTCTGATCGGGAAAGAAACTTTGAAAAAGCGAATATCGAATGTCGAAGTAAGGAATTCTATCGATTTTAATTGGTTATAGACTGAGCGAAGCGATACCTCCCTTCGAAATTCAACATTCGATATTCTGCGGTTCTGCGGTTCGCTTTTTAAGGTAGTTTATATAAGGTTTCAGGTTTCAGGACGAAGAAGGTTTAAGGTGTAAGGAGATAGAGGGTTTCGGGTGTCAGGAGATAAAAGGTTTCAGGTGTCAGGTTTCAGGTGTCAGGAAACAGAGGGCGGAAGTAAACGGGCAGGTCGTGTCGGTTGGGAAAATTTCCTTTTCAACTTATCTGTCCTCTGTCTTCTGTCTTCTGTCCTTTGACACTTGAAACCTGAAACCTCAAACCAGTAGTATTCACTTAACGCTTAACATGCTCATTTATCTGCAGTATACGCATCGTGACTGTCAAACCGTTGTTCAATCAGAAAGGAGGCGCAGTATGAAAAGACTTAGCTTGGTTGGATTGATGATGTTGGTCTGTTTGTTTATGGGCTCGGGGGCCCTGGCTGCCGACACCATTCCGGTGGGGGTTCCGCTGGCCATGACCGGCGCCTATACGGGCTCCGGGGATGACTATTTCAAGGGCATCAAAATGGCCATTGACGAAATCAACCAGAGCGGCGGCTTGCTGGGCAAACAACTGGAGATCATCCGCTATGACTCCAAAGAGTTTGCCCCTGAAGTGGTGATGCAGGGCGCCGATTACCTCTGCGGCCAGAAGAATGTGGCCTCCGTGCATGCCGGCTGGGCCGGCTGGGGCCAGGATGTGCGGGCCTACGGTAAATATGATGTGCCCTTTTTCGCCGACGACGGTTCCCAGGCGGCGGTGGATGTTTTCAGAGAGGATCCTGTCAAATACAACAACATTTATCAAATTACCGACGTGGGCGTCGAGCAGGCCAAGAGCATGTTCCGGGTGTTGATGGCGCTGCCCTATGAATACCCCAATAAAAAAGTGGTCATTATCAACACCGATGATTCCTGGGGCGTCGAAGTCGGGGACACGCTGGTCGAAAACTTCAAGAACATCGGCTGGAAAGTGTCCAAACGCGAAACCGTGCCTTACGGCACCAACGAGTGGGGCGCTATTTTAACCCGCATCCGCAGGATCAAGCCGTCACTGATTCACATCGAGATACCCAGCGCCCAGGAGAACATCACTTTTTTCCAGCAGTTCATCAAAAAACCCACCAACTCGATCATCAGCCTCGGCTGGGGCATTACACCGCGTGAAGTGGTGGAAATCCTCGGCAAACAGGCCGACGGTATCGTGGGTGAGATGCCTACCGGGCTGCCCGGACCGGTCGCTCCCAACGCGGCAGGGCAGGCCTGGATCGACAAGTATGTCAGGCTCTACAAACACCAGATACCGGCGGGCTCCTGGGCCACGTACACCGGTGTGATGGCCTGGGCCAACGCCGTCAAAGCCGTTGGCGATGCTTATGATTTCAAAGCGGTCAACAAATACCTCCAGGAAAACGGCTACGAAGGCCATCAGGGTCTGATCAAATGGGACAAGGACAACGTCCTGCGCGCGCAGGCGGCCGCTCCGGTAGTCCACTACCAGGTGCAGAACGGCGAGCTGCAGACGATATTCACCGATCCGCCTACCAGGCCGTACCCGCACGCCCAATTCAAGGTGCCGCGCTGGATCAAGAAATAAGGCGGACGAACGGGCGGGTTTTGGCCTGGTACGGCGTAAGCTTCGACCAGGACCGGTGCCCGCCTTAACTCTAGCACCAGGCCGACGTTTTTTTCCGGCTTCACCGACCGCTTTGCAGCCGGTGGCGGCATTGTATTTTGAATCCGACTGTAAGCGTCGAATATCTATATTCTCCCTGCGGGCCGGGGCAAACAAAGCCCGGCCCACCCACCGGGCCCCCTATTAAATCGCCACAAAGGGCGGTAATTATGAACACTAGGAAAGGAACCTTAAATGGCTCAACATGAACTATTTGATCACCTCAAGCAAGCCATGATCGCCTTGGACAAGGAAGCGGTAGTTTCTAAGACCCAAATCAGCCTGGACAAAGGTCTCAGCCCCCTCGAGATCATTCAGGAGGGACTAATGCCCGGGCTCAACGAGATCGGCGAATTATTTGAGAATGAAGAGATCTTTCTGCCTGAACTGATGAAATCCGCCCTTGTATTTCAGGGCGCCATGGATATTCTGCGGCCCAAAATTCAAGAGCAGGGGGGCGGCGCAGAAAAAAAAGGTACGATCGTAATCGGAACGGTCAAAGGCGACATGCATTATATCGGCAAAGATATTGTCAAACTCCTGATGGAAACCGCCGGTTTCGAGGTACACGATCTTGGGGTGGATGTGGATCCCTTTGCCTTTATCGTCAAGGCCGACGAGGTGAAGGCGGATATCATCGCCCTTTCGGCCCTTTTGACCACGACCTTGGTTGGCCAGCAAGACATCATCGAGGCCCTCGAAGGCCAGGGCAAACGCGACAAGTTCAAAGTGATTATCGGCGGCGGTGCGGTTACCCAGTCCTGGGCAGATGAAATCGGGGCGGATGGTTATGCCGAAAATGGATACGGAGCCGTAACGCTGGCCAAATCTTTTGTGGACTAGAACCGAACACGATGACCGGTCTCGCCCGGGCCGTCATGATCGCTAAACAGGGAGGATCGATATGTTGGATTTAATTGACGTTTTCGAGAGGGCGGACAACGGCCTCTTAATTCCGGATACCGACTACTGCATGGAGCGCTTCGTACCGACGCTGGCAGAGATCATAGATCGGTATCAAATCAAGTGGGACCGGCAGACTATTGTCAACTCGGATGACGATTTGTCGGAGAAGGCCGTGAGGCCAAAACCATGTACGGCCGCGCTGTGGACGAGGATTCCGTGCCCTGGATCCACGTGGGCGGCGGCATCTACACGACCGATGAGGGCATTTATCTCGACACTGTTGAAGGCCTGGCAAGCATAGACATCGCCGACTCCCTCAGCGTGCCGTCCATCCTGCATATGCGGGGCAAGGATGCCAGGGTCCGCTCGCCCCAGGAACTGTTGGCGGCTATCAAGACCGTGGTTCTGGCCCGTGAAGGCATCCGTCGCTCCGGCCGCGCCGGCCTTCCCATTATCAACGGCATCTCGGCGGCGTCCAACTCGGTATCGATGATTGCTGCTGCCGCGCCGCAGTTCGGTCTGCGTATCAGCGACGGATTCCTGATTGATTTTCTCTCCGAAATGATGGTCAATTATGAAGCGCTGCAAAAAGTGGCCTATTTCAACAGCATCAGCGCCAATATCGGTTCGACCTCCACACCGCTGTTCGGTGGATATGCCGGCGGTGCTGAAGGGGTGGCCGTTCTGGCGACCGCCTATCTTATCATGGGGGTGCTGATTTACCGGGGTAGCTACCATTACAATGCGCCCCTGCACCAGAATTTGCGGATGTCTTCTACCAAACCACTGCTGTGGGCGATCGGGATGTCCAACCAGGCCAACGCGCGCAACATGGGCTATCCGGTGGTAAACCTGCCCTATCTCGGCGGCGGTGCCGGAACCAAAATGTATCACTACGAGATGGCGGCTTACATGCTTGCAGTGGTGCCGGCCGGCGGCAATATCTTTTCCGGACATCCGGCAAAATCGGTGGACTCGGATTCGCTGCTGCCCCACGACCATCAATTCCATGCCGAAATCGGCCTGGCTGCGGCCAAATTCATTCGTAAGGACGCCGATCCGCTGGCACAAAAGCTTTTCGAGAAATATGAAAAAGACATCAAGAATCCCACGCCGGGGCTGAGATACGATCAGGTCTATGACCTGAAAACAAAAAAAATCACCAACGCGGAATATCTTAAAACCCAGGATGAGGTTCGCGCCGAGCTCAAAGAGATGGGCCTGGAAGTACTTCCGTCTTAGCACGCAGCTTTCCAGAGCCAAACGGAAATATGAATCAAGGATCATTTCAGATTCGTTGGGGAATTCTGCTAATGGGATCGAATCACTTTAGCTATTTTAGAGAAGGGCTTGAAATTACAACTTAAGGCCAAAAAGGATCCTTTAAGGGCAATATGAGCGGATCCAGCCTGGGAAAGGAGAATTAATGCTATGGTAAAGGCAGTTACGGGAACGCAACATGCAATCGACGGATTGTGTGTCAACACAATCCGGACCTTGGCGATGGATGCGGTGCAGGCGGCCAACTCCGGCCATCCCGGCGCCCCCATGGGCCTGGCCGCCGCTGCTTATGTTTTATGGACCCGGTTTATGAAGCACAATCCCAAGAACCCGCAGTGGGTCGATCGCGACCGCTTCGTGTTATCGGGGGGGCACGCTTCCATGCTTCTCTATAGCCTGCTGCATCTGACCGGATACAAGCTCAGCCTCAAGGAAATCAAGAATTTTCGCCAATGGGGCAGCCAGACGCCCGGGCATCCGGAATTCGGACATACAGCGGGGGTGGAAACCACCACGGGTCCGTTGGGGCAGGGCTTTGCCAATGCCGTGGGGATGGCCATGGCGGAACGCCATCTGGCGGCCGTATTCAACCGCGACAAGCACAATGTTGTCGACCACCACACCTATGTCATGTGCGGCGACGGCGATTTGATGGAAGGCATCGCCTCGGAAGCCGCCTCCATGGCCGGGCATCTCGGGCTGGGCAAGCTGATCTGCATCTACGACGACAATAAAATATCGATCGAGGGCAGCACGGACATCGCCTTTACCGAAAATGTGGCCGCCCGTTTCAAGGCCTACCACTGGCAGGTCCTGCGTGTCAAAGACGGCATAGACCTGGGGGCCATTGAAAAGGCGCTCAAGGAAGCCCGCGGCGAGACCAACAAACCGACCCTGATCGCGCTGCGTACAAACATTGCATACGGCAGTCCCAATAAGCAGGATACCCACGGCGCCCACGGGGCACCGCTCGGCGTGGAAGAAGTCGGCCTGACCAAAGAAAATCTGGGTTGGCCGTCAAATCGCAAATTTTTCATTCCCGATGCCGTTCGCAAGGCTTTTGGCAAATGCGCCCAGGACGGCCGCAGGGCCGAGGCGGACTGGAACAAGCAGTTCAAGGCGTTTGCCAAAAAATTTCCCGAGGCAGCTCAGGATTGGGAGGCGGCCATGGCCGGAACCCTCCCGAAACGCTGGGATTCCGGTGTCCCCAATTTCAAGGACGTCAAAGCGATCGCCACGCGGGCCGCCTCGGGACAAGTGCTCAACGCCCTGGCGGAAAATTTGACAACCCTGATAGGCGGGTCGGCCGACCTGGCCCCATCCAACAATACCCTCATCAAGTCGTCGTTCGACTTTCAGAAGAAATCCTACGCCGGCCGCAACATTCGCTTTGGCGTCAGGGAACATGCCATGGGGGCGATATTGTCCGGAATGGCCCTTCATAAAGGGGTGCGCCCCTATGGCGGAACCTTTCTGGTGTTTGCCGACTACTGCCGGCCCGCCATCCGCCTGGCGGCCCTGATGAAACAACCGGTCATCTACGTGTTTACCCACGACAGCGTGGCGGTCGGCGAAGACGGTCCCACCCACCAGCCGGTGGAGCATCTGGCGGCCTTGAGGACAATCCCGGGGCTGACCGTCATTCGCCCGGCGGATGCCACCGAAACCGCCGCCGCCTGGCGCGTGGCCGTTAAAACCGTCAATGCCCCGGTGGCCCTGATTTTGAGCCGTCAGGGCCTGCCGGTCATCGACAGGAAGCAATATCCTTCGGCCGTCGCTCTGGCCAAAGGGGCCTATGTTCTGGCCGACACGGACGGCGCCCCGGATGTGATTCTCATCGGCAGCGGATCCGAAGTGCATCTGTGCCTGGAAGCCCGGGAGCGCCTGGCAAAAAAAGGTGTGGCCGCCAGAGTTGTGAGCATGCCCAGCTGGGAGTTATTTGAAAGGGCGTCTAAGAACTACAAGGAAAAAGTGCTGCCGTCGCAGGTTACCGCCAGGGTGGCGGTTGAAGCCGGCGTCAGTATGGGGTGGGAGCGCTATGTCGGCAGCCGGGGGGCGGTGGTCGGCATCGAACGATTCGGCGCTTCCGCACCCGGCGGCACGATTATGGCCAAATACGGGATGAAAGCCGCTGCAATCGTCACCAAAGCGCGAAACTTGTTAAAGGGGAAATAATAGAGGGTTCGGGGAGTTTTTCCCAAGTCGTCTCAGCTATCATTGACTCTACCGCTGAAAACCCGGTCTTCAGGGCCAGGTTGGGGGCACTCGGCTTTGCCGTGAACATATGCCGTGGAATAATGGAATCCTGGTTATAGGGGAATGAGATCTGATCTGATGATGATCACGCGGATCAGAAATTAAAATTTGATCATTATCCGATATTAATGCCCATTATTCCACTACTCCAACATTCCATCATTCCATCTGGTGTCTGAGGCGAACTGCACCTTTCTGGGGCCAGTTCAAAGCCAGGCCTGCACGGCATAGCCCATCGCAGACGGGACCTCCGGGGCCGGGCGCATAGCCCGGCTGGACTGCGAAGAGATTGAAAAACTCTCCGATCCCTGTGAGCAAAGCTTTTTTTTAGTTGCGGCAGGCGGCGCCACGGCGCCGCCTGCCGGTGTCACGTTCGGGATATCTTCCGACAGGCCCCAGGTGCGTGTCAGCCGCCGTCAGAGCGCGCCAGCTCTTCCTGCTCGAACACATTCAGTTCCGGTTTAGGCGCTGCGGCAGGCGCGGTGCCGGGCATAATCTCGAAACCGAGATCGAAGTGCACCAGCAGGGTCTGTCTTCAACTGCTCGTAAATGTCGCGGTTGCCGGCAAGTTTGGCCTTGCCGGAGGCGATCTGCGCATCGAAACTCACAGCGCCCATCATGGTCATCACGAGGTCTTCACGCTTGATCGTCACGGTCAGGTCGGCATCGCCGGCCTGAAAGCCTTCGATGTTCGTCAGCGTGCCGTTGCTCAGCTCGACAACGAACTTCTCGCCATTGTCCGGGGTAATCAGATTGATCTTGAACGACTTGCCGTCGGCTTTCCGGCTGTCCAGGCGGATGCCCAGAAAATCGAGCCACAGGCCGGTCGTCATCGCCCGAACCATGTCCGGACCGCTCGATTTCGGCGTAGCGCCGCTGGGGATGCCGGAGCGCAGTTCGTAGGCCGCGGCCAGAAAACTGTTGCGCACGCTGGGGCTTTCCTGCTGGTAGCCGATTTGCTCGAAGACGTCTGCCAGCAGGTCCTTGGCCTGCCGGTTTTCCGGCTGCGCATAGACCAGTTTGTTGAGGATTTCCTGGGCATGGCGGTATTTGCCTTCATCGTAGAGGGCTTTGCCCTTTGCCAGGATCGGTTCGGCGCCGCCCATCATCTCCACGTAAAGGGGGGCGGAATCCTCCGGTGACAGCGGAATGAGTGTCGTCGGGTTGCCGTCCCAGTAGCCCAGGTAGCGATTGATGACGGCCCGGCTGTTGTGTTCGACCGAGCCATGATAGCTGCGCGCCGCCCACTGCTGCTGCAGGCTGGCGGGCACTTCGTATATGTTGTGCATCTGGTTGATGGTCACGCCCTGATTTGCCAGGTGCAGTACACCGTTGTTGAGGTGGGCGTAGGTGTCGCGCTGCGCCCGCATAACTTCCTGAATGCGTTCGTTGCCCCAGCGCGGCCAGCTGTGCGAGGCGAACATCACCTCGGCTTCCCGGCCGAACAGGTACAGCGCCCGGTTGATCTGCTTCGACCACTCCAGCGCATCGCGCACCAGTGCACCCCGCAGGGTGTAAATGTTGTGGATCGTCCCGGTGATGTTCTCGGCGGCCCAGAAGGCCTTCAGGTCCGGGAAGTAGGTATTCATTTCAGCGGGCGCCTCGGTGCCCGGCGTGTTCTGAAACACCATTTTGACGCCATCGACGGTCAACTCCTCGATATCATCCTCGATGATCACATTGGGGGGGATCAGACCGAGATTGCCCGCCGCCGTGTTTTTGCCGATGGACTGGTCGACATGCCCGAAAGGGCCTCGCGGCAGCAGCACCCCATACTGATAGAACAGGCGGCGGTTCATGGCATTGCCGGCGTAAACATTTTCCGCTACGGCGTGGTCCATGAAGCCGACCGGGGCGATGATCTTGACCTTGCCGCTGCTCACATCGGCCTCCTCGGCCACGCCGCGCACACCGCCGAAGTGGTCGGCGTGGGAATGGGAGTAGACCACGGCCACCACCGGCCGCTGGCCCAGTTGTTCGTTGATGAACTTGAGCGCTGCGGCGGCGGTTTCCTTGGCGGTCAGGGGGTCGAACACGATCCAGCCGGTGTCGCTTTTGATAAAACTGATATTGGCCAGGTCGTAACCGCGTACCTGGTATACTTTATCCGGCAGGACTTCATACAAACCGTAGGCCATATTCAGGATAGCCTGGCGCTGCAGCGACGGGTGGATACTGTCGAAGTCCTCGCCTTGAAGCAGCCACTCGTAGCTGCCGATATCCCAGGCAACATGGCCGGCTTCAGCCATAATCTTTTTGTAATCCGGCGCGGCGATAAAGCCCTTTTTGGCTTCCTCGAAGTCGCGCCGGTCATCGAAGGGAAGGCTTTTGCGCAGTCCATTCTGCAGGTCGATGGTGAACTTGGAAGGCAGTTTGCCTTTGGGGTGGAAGTGTTTGTCGGCCGCCGGGACGGACACCGCAAATAGGAATAATATGATTGCCGCTAAAGCGGCTTTTCGAGCAAGATCCATTCTAATCCTCCTCAATAAACTAGGTCATTGGGAACTTGGTTTGTTTATCGTATCAAATCATTACCTCAATCTTGAAAAAACCACGAAGGGTTGTTAGCTATCCGTTATTTGTTAATGGTATATAAGCAATTGAATCTGTTTTTAGAGGTTATTGATGGTAAAACGAAACAATAAGTTGTCAGGCGGTTTCAATTAAAGATTAACGAATAACAAATAATCCCTAACTGGGCGCTTTTGCGCTCATTCAGGACAATAGATTTACTCTAATTATTAAAGCGCCGGTGTCAAACCGTCCTTTGTCCGGTTGTATTTTTTTTAATTTTAAGATAGCTTCCAGTTCGCCGAATATGTCTATATGAACCTTTGAAGGAATGCAGCCCGATGTCATCGATCGTACAACACGCCCCCCGTTTCAACCGACAGGATGCCGTCCGCTTTGCCCGGGATCTCTACGGGATCGAGGTTTGGGCCGAACAGCTGCCCAGCGAGCGGGATCAGAATTATCGTCTGACCGCCGCGGACGGCAGGACTTATGTCCTCAAACTGGCCAACGCCACCGAGAGCCGGGACGTGCTTGATTTCCAGAATCAGGCCATGATTCACATTGCCGGTCGGCGCGATGCGTTTGATCGGCGGGCAGCAGTCGTTCCGGATATTGTGCCCTCCGTCACGGGCGAACAGATCTGCGCGGTGCAGGGCACCGGCGGGAGGAAGCATTTTGCCCGGCTGTTGACCTATCTGCCCGGCATGCCGCTGGCCCTGGTAAAGCCCCACGACGATAAGCTGTTAACCAGCCTGGGGCGATTTTTCGGCCGGCTCGATCACATCCTGCAGGATTTCGACCATCCAGCTGTCCGCCGCGATTTTCACTGGGATCTGAAAAACGCCGGCCGCGTCATTGATGACTATCTGAGGTATCTCGACACTGCGGAGCGGCGCAGCCTTGTCGAGGATTTATTCAAGCGGTATCAGGCCGAGACCGAACCGCTGTTGCCGGAACTGCGGACCGCCGTCATCCATAGCGATGCCAATGATTACAACGTGCTGGTGGAGCCCGACGGCCGCTGGGCCAACACCGTAAGCGGCGTGATTGATTTCGGGGACATGGTCTTCACCCACATCGTCAATGAGGTCGCCATTGCCTGTGCTTACGCCATGCTGGGCAAGGCCGATCCCCTGGCCGCAGCAGCCCGGGTCGTGTCGGGCTACCATCGATCCTTTCCGCTGAGCGGACAGGAGCTAGCGGTCCTGTTTGATCTGATCTGCATGCGTCTTTGCATGAGTGTGTCTCATTGCGCCAACCAGTCGCGACAAGAGCCCGACAATGAATATCTGCGCGTATCCGAACTGCCGGCCTGGAACCTGCTGTCGAAATTGCACGACATTCATCCGCGGCTGGCCGGCTACACCTTCCGGCAGGCCTGCGGTCTGGATCCGGTGCCTCAAACCAAGAAGATCGTCAGGTGGATGATGTCGAATGCCGCCGGGTTTGCGCCCCTGGTTGATGGCAGCCTGCACGACCCGCCTGCCCTGGTTTTCGATTTGAGTGTGGGCAGCCTAACTCTCGGAGGCGATGGGGACAGCACCGACACGGCCGCGGTTACCGCCAAACTGTTTGCACAGATGCGCTCGGCCGGATCTTCGGTCGGTATCGGGCGCTATAACGAGGCCCGCCTGGTCTACTCGGCCGGGCAATTCGCAGTCGAAACCGATGAAATGCCGGAGTCGAGGACCGTTCATCTGGGCATCGATCTCTACATGCCGGCCGGCAGCCGAATTTATGCCCCCCTGGACGGCAAGATCCACAGCTATAGCAACAACCGCGCGGCCCTCGATTACGGTCCGACCATCATCGTTGCGCATCAAACCGGTGACGGCGATCCTTTCTATACGCTCTACGGGCACCTGAGCCCGGATTCGCTGGAGGGGTTGAAAGTCGACACGCCGGTCGTCAAGGGCCGGCCCATCGCCCGGATCGGTGAGACTGCCGACAACGGGGGCTGGCCGCCCCATCTTCATTTTCAGATTATTACCGACATGCTCGGGCAGCAGGGTGATTTCCCCGGGGTGGCCCGCCCGAGCCGGCGCGATGTGTGGCTCGAGTTATCGCCGGATCCCAATCTTATCCTCGGCATCCCCGCGGCGTGTTTCCCGCCCGCAGGGCGCAGTGCGCAACAAATCTTAGGGTCCCGGCGCAAAAGCCTGGGGCGCAACCTCAGCATCGCCTACAAGCAGCCATTGAAAATTGTCCGGGGCCGGGGGCAGTATCTTTTTGTCGAAGACGGTCGGGTCTTTCTGGACGGGGTCAACAACGTCTGTCATGTCGGGCATTGCCACCCCCGGGTGGTGGCGGCCGGCCGGCTCCAGATGCCGGTGCTCAACACGAACACCCGCTATCTGCATGACAACATCATCGATTATGCCGAGCGCCTGCTGTCCAAATTTCCGGATCCCCTGAAGGTCTGCTATTTCGTGTGCAGCGGCAGTGAGGCCAACGAACTCGCCCTGCGCCTGGCGCGCACCTACACCGGCCGCCAGGAGATTATTACCGTCGACGGCGCCTATCACGGCAACACCCAGGCTCTGATCGATATCAGCCCGTACAAGCACGACGGCCCGGGCGGAAGCGGAACGCCGCGCGGTGTGCACAAGGTTGTCATGCCGGACGGCTACCGCGGACCGCACAAGGGCACGGGGGCGGATGTCGGGACACAGTACGCCCGCTATGTCGGGCAGGCCGTCGCGCGGGTTCGGTCCTTGGGGCGGGTTCCGGCAGCCTTTATTTGCGAGAGCATGCTGGGATGCGGGGGACAGATTGTCCTGCCGGAAAACTATCTGTCGCAGGCCTTCGAGCACGTGCGTGCGGCCGGGGGGTTGGCCATCGTCGATGAAGTCCAGGTCGGGTTCGGCCGCGTGGGCAGCCATTTCTGGGCCTTTGAGACCCAGAGCGTCGTGCCCGACATCGTCACCCTGGGCAAACCCATGGGCAATGGTCACCCTATGGCGGCTGTTATCACGACCGCCGAGATTGCCGATGCTTTTGCCAACGGAATGGAGTATTTCAACACCTTCGGCGGCAACCCGGTCTCCTGCGCCATCGGCCTGGCGGTCATGGACGTCATCGAAGAGGAGGGGCTGCAGGAAAACGCCGCCCGGGCTGGCCGGCGTCTGCTCGACGGGTTGACTGCGTTGATGGGAAAATACCCCTTAATCGGCGATGTTCGCGGCCTTGGACTGTATGTCGGCGTCGAACTGGTGGTAGACCGCCGGACCCTCGCTCCGGCCACCGCACAGGCCGATTATATCATCAACCGGATGCGTGACCACGGCATTTTGATCAGCACCGACGGTCCGATGGAAAATGTCCTCAAATTAAAGCCCCCGATTGTTTTCTCGGAGAAAAACGCGGACGAGGTCGTGGCTGCGCTGGACAGGATCCTGCAGGAGGACTGCCTGCAGGTTTGATGCCTGAAGCCGCAGAAGCCGCATCCCCGGGCGAAGCCATTCATGCGATATTAGCCAAAGATTGCTTTTTGCGCCCAACTGCCTGTATTCTCACGCAAAGGCGCCAAGACGCCAAGAAATATATGGAGACCTTTGCGCCTTGGCGGCTTTGCGTGAGGCCATTTCTTTCCCCCAACGATTTGCTTCTTTCCGGCCTGAGTGGTAAAATTTTCCTAATGAATCCATTAAAACAGGTAAGGAAAAAAAACATCTCATTGCTGTGTCTGACGCTGGCTGCCATAGTCTTTTGCGCCCACGCCGCCTTGGCCAAGGATGTGGCCGTCATCAGAATCAAACATCGCTGGGCCAGCGAACTGGCGCCGATCGTCCAGAACCTGTTGTCGCCGGGAGGCTCTGTTACCGTGGCCGATCGCGTCAATTCCCTGGTGATCGTTGCCGATCCGGATTCGATCCAGAGGGTGCGGGGGTATTTGGCCGAGTTCGACAAACCCCTGGAGCAGGTTCGAATCAAGGTGCGCTTTTATGAACGGCGCACCGGCGATAGCGGAGCTGCTTCGGTTCGCGCCCGGGTTTCCGGCGACGACTGGCATGCGTCGGTGGGCGGCCGCCGCGAGGACGGGGCGGACATCTCCGCCGATCAGGCCAGTCGCCGTCGAACCAACTTTTCCGAACATACCGTCATCGCCACATCGGGTCAAGCGGCCTACATTGTCGCCGGCAGGGAGATCCCCTATCAGGAACGCTGGACGGACTATTCCAGACGTTACGGGCAGGGCGGCAGCACAGTGGTATTTCAGGTGGTTGAGACCGGGTTTGATGTCACACCGACAATCCTTGGCGACAAAGTCCTGATCCGGATCGTTCCCCGCATCGCCCAAGGCAATGACAAAAATGCCGTCGTCCGTTATTACGGGGCCCAAACCGAGGTGACGGTGCCCTTCGGGAACTGGCTTGAGATCGGCGGGGTCGGTCAACAGAACAACGATGTCATCCGGGAGATCCTTTCCCGGGGCAGCAGCGATCGGACCACCTCCATGTCCATGTCGCTGATGGTGGAGAAATTGTAGCCTGAGGCTCGGCCTCTATTGGAATAATGGGGTTTGAAAACCACTTCCAGTGTCGTGTCCCCAAAATATCTGATAAAATTCGGCAGGGTGTGTTGGTCATGAAGCGCCTTTGACCCAAAAAAAAATCCCAAATTCCAAATAGCAAATAACAAACAATATCTAAATTCCAATTTTCAATGACCTAAACAATCTTTCAGCATTTATCGAGATTCTGGAGTGATACAGCTCATATGGAAGCCTGACAGTATTGATTTAATGGCTCTGATTCATCTGATTTACTATTCTCGGCTTCGAATTTGAAAATTGTAATTTTGAATTTATTTGTGATTTGAGTATTGTGATTTGGGATTTAAGCAATTGGATTCGGGAATTGGAACGCCTTAATAATCCAAGCGAGTTTCGGGTATTACTCATAGGACACGACACTAGGATCTCATGGTGGTCCAAGGACAATTTTTTCCAATTCAACGAAGTTTTCGATCAGATAATCTGCTCCGGCTCGTTTGAGGTCATTTCTCAGGGAGAATTGGTCCGGCGCCGATAGGACAATGCCGATGCTTTTAAATCCACGGCGTGAATTGGCGGCTGCCAGCATATCATCCGGCATGTCGCCGACATAGTAACGGTCGTCGAATTTTTCTTTCAAACCGTCAGCGATGGCATCCAGCATAAACGGGTGCGGCTTGCTGAGCGACACCTTGCGGCCTTTTAGCGCCAGAATCCGCTTTTCCTCCTCCAGGCAGTCGTCAAGGGTGTAAACAACTTCAAAATATTTTTTCAGATCGAAATGCCGCAGCGGGTATTCCGCTTCTGCCCGCGGGCGGCCGGTTGCAATGGCGAGAATATTGTCGCGGCCGAGCATCTCCAAAAGGGGCCGGCCAATGAGGACTTTTTCCCTTAATATATAGCCCTCGCCCCTGTATACCTTCGGCTCTAGACGATATGTGTGTTTAAACAGATCCTGTCCCAGATAAATCTCCTGGAAGATCTGCTTGATGATGTTGCCGCTGCCCACATCGCCTTTGTAAAACGACGCAACCCTGTCATCCTGCAGCCGGCCTTTTTGATCCAGCAGGGTTGCCAGCGGCTGGGCCGTTGCGGCCAAATAGTCGCCGATCGCGGTCACATCACATCGGTTTAACGTTTGCGCCCACTTTGTCCACGGGTCCCGGCCGGCAGCGGCAGCAGGCCGGCCGATCAGGGAAAACAGCAAATTGATGATGGCAAAAGTCAGATCCCAATCGTTGTTGAGCCCGCCGCTTTGTTTGACCGCTGCCAAATCGGAAAGTTCAAACAATGGATCCGGCAATTTTCCCCATCCCGCTGCCGGTTGGAAGAAAGTTCTGCTTGTCTGGCGCACGACGTCCCGGTAGGATCCGGAAACGTCCACGATAACGCCGTCCATGTCGAATATAATGAGGTTCTTGTTGGTCATTTTTTTGTCGCTGGTGTTGTCGGTTTGTTCAAAAAAGTTCCAGTATGTTATTAGCGCCGCCGCCGACCGCAAGGGTCCAGTCTGATCGAGGGAAGAAACTTTGGCCTCGTGCTGATGTAGGGGCGGGGTTTACAGTTTGTCCCGCAGCCACCAGGGTTTTATATTTTAGATTTACGATCCAAATGAGTCGATTTGATCGCCAGTTCTTTGAAAAATTATCTAAACCGGCACAGTCTGATGTATTTGTCAGCGTTGTGGCCTAAATTAACTGCGCTTTGGGCCAACGCTATG
>Ga0209052_1000102_pt1 | contig 39851 bp, 37 predicted proteins | sample WorMetHEROISLAND_2_FD_187409 | JGI IMG/M metagenome (GOLD analysis project Ga0209052, IMG submission 187409) | Marine gutless worms symbiont microbial communities from Max Planck institute for Marine Microbiology, Germany - Olavius sp. 4 HERON... | ecosystem: Host-associated > Annelida >...
CGTCAATCCGATCGACGGCGTGCTCGCAAAGCGCCGACGGGCGCTTTTTGCACCGTCCCGATCCACTGTGTACATCGCACACGAATCATCCGCAGTATGTGTAAGATTCGGTGCGTCTGGGTTCCCATGAAAGCCCGCATCGCGATTCTTCACCAACGACTCGCCATCCAATTGCCCAGCCCTGGGCTCGAGGCCAGAATCGAAGCTAGCGGTGAACGATGCAGGCTAGACTTGTAAGGACGCACTGGAAGATTCCGCCAGGCCCGATCGATAATTTGACCGATCCTGTTGAACAGGCAGGCGTAATCGTTGTTCATTCTTCACTTGGTGAAAGTGTTGTTAGTGGGGTTACATTCGTGGTGTCCGGCCTGCCCCCACTTGTCGTGTTGAACGAGGAGCAACCAGCCGACCGTCTGCGGTTCACCCTTGCGCACGAACTCGGTCACCTTGTGATGCACAAATTCCCAACGCCAAATATGGAAGATGAAGCGAATGCTTTCGCTGGTGCTCTGCTTATGCCCGCCAACGACATTCGTCCTTATTTCGCCGGACGGCGCATTGACTTCTTACTTCTGGCAGCCCTCAAACTGGAATGGAAAGTTGCGATGCAATCTCTTTTAATGCGTGCTCGGTCCCTCGGAATGGTGACCCCAAGCAAGAACGATATTTGTGGCAACAGTTCAGCATCCGGAAGGTACGCACCTCCGTGAACCACCAGAATTGGATTTCCCAGCCGAAAAGCCCTCGACGATCGACTCAATGATCCGGCTTCACAGGGATGTGTTACGTTACAACCTAAATGATCTTGAAATGCTCCTTCATATGCAGGCCAAGGACATACCCGGTTTCCACGGCTTCGATCCTGATGGAGACAGGCATGGCGGTCCTCGATTGCGGGTCGTTCAATGAGCCTACCCCAAGGAATGACAACGTAGGGGCAGATAGTTAGGTGCCGCTGTGCAGCTTACTGTGGACATTATGCACTGGAATGCGAAAAATAGAAACGAGGAACCGAATGAATCATGGCCAGCATGAATTTGCCCGTGGTAATTGCCCTATCAATGACATTGAATCATTCTGGTCATATGCTAAACGAAGGCTTGCAAAATTCAATGGTGTTCCACGAAAAACTTTTCATCTACACCTTAAAGAATGCGAATTTAGATTCAACCATCGAGAGGAAAGCTTATATGATAGAATACTTACTCTGCTGAGAGAAAATCCTCCCTACAAGGTTATCTAGATCCTAAACCATGTTGCTATGAAATGTTCGGATAGCTGATACCAGGACGATAACGAAAGTGAGCGGAGAATTTGACAGACCTCCTTGATTCCGCAGTAGAACAGTCGTATGCCAGACAGGCTCTATAGATTGACGGGTCGATAAGGAGCTCGATCCGGGGGACCCTCGGCATAAAGCCAGCGCGGTGGCGATGTGAATCCCGGATAGGCCGGCACGGCGATGAGAGTGCTGGAAACGGTGCCAAAGCCATTGGGGCGTTCTTCCAGATTCATGGCGGCGGTTGGGCTTGCCGCCGCCGGGTAGGTGCGGTTCGCCAACAGGCCCTTCCATGCCTGCCAGTGGTCGTGCTGCGGGTCAGGTACTTCGGCATCCCAGAAGGCCCACAGGTGGTTGCGGATGCGCGGGTGGCCGCTGTCGTCCAACTCGGTATCGCTGAGCATGTGCAGCCCAGGGGGGAGCGCATGGACCCGAATCTCTCCATCGTCTCCATGGCGCAGCCAGTAGGTGTCTTTGGTGTCGGCTACCAGGAGGTTGAAGGGGCGGTAGGCGGCCGGGTCAAGATTGGCCAGGGCGCCGGCTGCCGATTTGGCTTCGGCGTGGTCCAGGGCCTCCAGGACCAGCTCACCGCGGCTGCGTTTTCCGGGGGTCGGACCCAGGGAACCGGTCCGGTTCATGACTGCCGCCGCCACTGCCTGATCATTCATGTCCAACCAGCTCCCACCTCCCGTACGGTCGAGACCAACCACGACCGCGGGTCGTTCCGGCCAATGGCGCGCCGGGGGCTCTGCGGGGCGGTGGCGTATCTCGTCGCGGTTCGCGGCCAGCAGCAGGGGCCAGTCGTGGCCGGGTCGCCGCAGAATCACCAGGGTGCACATATCAGGTCGTGCCTTCAGGAAAAGAACGGCTTCGGCGCCGGTTGCCTTGCGGGGTCAGGGAGCAGCGGACAGCGGGTCTTCGTCCATAGGGGTTACGAGCAGCACTACGCCATTTGGTCCTTGGGGATACATCGGGGCCATCTGATCTTCCAGATGGTTTCGTCTACCCGTAGCTTTCCGGTCCCGTTCACGATGGGTTGGTCCAGGGTGAAGAGTCATCCGATGTATTGGTGCCCGCGCTTGTTGAGGGTAGGCGTGTCGGTGGCGATGGGATGGCGTCTGAGGATCAGGCCCAGCACGCTGAAGACGCCGAATAGCACCAGTTGGAGCTACCAGCCCAACTCCGGAAAGATCGCCAGCGCCAGCTCGACTGTTCCGGCCGCTACCGCCAGCCACATGAAGAAGGCCGCGGGCAAGAATGCTTTCAGCACGATGAGGACGATGGCGGCCAGGATTCAGTGCCAGGGACCGTGCGCTGTGATCCAACCCGTGCTCATGCCGGCTCACCCGGTGCCAGCACCTTCCTGCCCGCGTACCGGTAGGGCCTCGCGGGCGATCCCTCCGATACTGGCCAGCGAGCCGATCAGGCTGGAGCCTCCAGCGGCAGCATGACGACTTTCTGGTTCTCGACGCTGCCGATCTGCTGCAGGGCCTCGGTGTATTTCTGGGCGACGAAGCAGTTGATAGCGTTGACATCTCCTTCGGCAATGACCGCGGAGGCCACCGTGACCGCCTTGGCCTCGGCCAAGCACTCCCGGGCCTCGGCCTCGCGGAAGGCCGCTTGTCGCGTTCGGCCTCCATCTGGCGCGCCATGGCGTCCACTAGATCCCAATCCCAGGGCGGGGAGATGTCTTTGACCTCGATGCGGGTCACCTTTACGCCCCAGGGCGTGGTGGCATCGTCCACCACCGTCAACAATCGGGTGTTGATCTTGATCCACGGACCCCATGACGGTGCGGATGTTGGTCATGGTAAGGTTCAGGATGACATGCTGAGAACGCTGATCTCGTAGGCCGTCTTGGCCGCGTCCGGGACCTGGAAGAAGACCACCCCGTCTACCGTTACCATGGCGTTGTCCTTAGGTGATGATCTCCTGAGAGGGTAACGACGATTTCCAGCATAATGAACTCCATGTTGATCGATACGCGAGGTGGTGGTACCGCGAGTATAACCGTTCCACGTTGTTTGGTGTTTATATCGGACCGAACTCCGTGCCCATGAGCCGACCCAGCATCCAACCACCCAGGTCACTCCTGCGCCGGGTCGGGAAGGCGATTGTCGAGTACGACATGATCCGTGACGGCGATCGCATCCTATTCGGCGTCTCCAGTGGCAAAGATTCACTGTCGTTGCTCGTTATTTTGCGCCACCTGCAAACCTACGCCCCGGTGCGCTTCACGCTCGGGGTCGTCACGGTCGATCCGCGGATACCCGGATTCAATCCCGGTCCGCTCAAGGACTACTACAACCGACTGGGTGTGACCTGGTTCTCCTAATCCTGGAGCAAGCCAAGGAGCGGATGGACGGGGATTCCTTCTGTGCCTACTGTGCCCATATGAAGCGGAGCATCATGTACGGCGCCTGCCGCCGCGAGAGCTACGGGATGCTGGCCCTGGCCCAGCATCTGGACGATCTGACCGAGAGTCTGCTGCTATCCTTCTTCCACGGTGAGCAACTGCGGACCATGAAGGCGCGGTATCTAAACGACAAGGGGGATGTCCGCGTCATTCGTCCCCTGGTCTATATGTCGGGGCGCCAGACCACCGGTTTTGCGCGCACGGCACGGCTTCCGGTTGTTCCCGACAGCTATCCCGCCAGCTTCTCCGCCCCGACCAGGCGCGAGCATATGAGGGCGCTGCTGGCCCGCGAGGAGGTGGATTACCCTACTCGTTCGCGAATATGCTGCATGCCATGCATCCCTTGCTGACCGAAGAGAATCGGGATGCATGATGTCTGGTAGTCCCGCGCGCAGGATGCGGAGGTGGCCGTGCCTAAAGTGCCCTGCTTTGCAGGCACCCTAGGCAAGCGCGTATAACTATCTTGGCTCATGGGGCCAACTGTGTGACGCTACATAGTTAGCCCCATGAGCCTCTTAAATCTTGATGGGGCGGATGGGTATCGCTTACACACGTGGCCCCATGAGCCACTATCTTAAATCGATCAACAAGAGTAGCTGCCGGTCGCGGTAGTGGTGGTCTTTAAATTGGTAGTAAGGTGGATTGGGCTGCTGTGCGGCCCGGTAGACCTGGACTATCAACTACGCTATCAGTTAAAAATTTATCACTACCGAAACTTCAACTGGATGATAAATTCCAGTTTCTATTCGCATAGCTCCGGGGATACCTCAGGGACATGCCTCAATTGTGGGTAGACAATGCCGCCCCCGACGCTGCGGCAGGTCCTTTCGCCACGGCTCTGCTGATCGCCGGCCTCATCCATCTGATCCTGATCCTGGGTGTGGACCTGGCGTTTCCGAAGGTGAGCCCCGGCCCGCGGGCCATGCGTCCGCTCGAGGTCATGTTGCTGCAACGGACGGGGCCGGCGAACGAGGAGCCCGAGATCGCCGCTTCCTCCGCCCTGAGCGACGGTATGGCGGGCGCCCCGGAGGCCGACGACCGGACCAGCGTCGAGCTGGTACCTGAGGTACTGGGGTTGGATCCCCTGCCCGCCCTGGGGGAGGCGTTTTCGGCGCCGGTTCCACCTCTGCTGCCCGAGCCCACCGGACTGGGGGCCGAGATGGCGAGGCGACTCGTGGCGCCGGTGTTTTCCGCGAACCCCGAGCCCGCACCTCCGCGGCCCCCCTTCCCCGAATCCGAGCCGCCGCGGGTCAAAGCGGCCGATATTCTGGCCAGTCGCAACCTGGCTCTCGCCGAGCTAACGGCCAGGATTCAGCACAACTCCGCCGCTTCCGCGAGTCGTTCGCGGCGCAAGGCCATCGGTGCCGGCACCCGCGACTACAGATATGCAAACTACCTGGAGGCCTGGTACCGAAAGGTCGAGCGCGTGGGCAACCTGAATTACCCAGAAGAGGCGAAACGCCGTAAGCTGTACGGCAATCTCACCCTACAGGTCGCGCTGCGGGCCGACGGCAGCCTCGAGTGGGTGCGTGTCCTGCGCTCCTCCGGCTTCGACCTGCTCGATGAGGCCGCCGTCAGGATCGTCGAGCTGGCTGCCCCCTTCTCACCCTTTCCCCCTGCCATCAGGGCCGAAACCGACATTCTGGATATTACGCGCACCTGGCGGTTCCTGAGCAGCAACCGTCTCGGTTGGAGGCGCTGACGGGGATGTATCTCCTGAGACATCCGGGCTTGCTACTGCCCCGGTCCGGTTGGATACTATGAGTATGTCCTTCACGACATCCCTGACCAACCACTTCCTGATCGCGATGCCGGGTCTGCAGGACCCGAATTTCTCGCGTACGGTCGCCTATGTCTGCGAGCATACGGAGCAATGGGCCATGGGCATCGTGATCAACCGACCTATGGAAATTCGCCTGGGCGAGATGCTCAGTCAGCTCGATATCGCGAGCGACGACCGCCGCGTGCTCGAGGCTTCGGTGTATCTCGGGGGACCCGTGCAACCGGAACGCGGATTCGTGCTCCACTCCGCCGCTGAAGGATTTGACTCGACCCTCAGCATCACCCCGGAAATCAGCGTAACCACCTCCCGAGACATCCTCGAGGCCATCGCCGCCGGCAAGGGTCCAACCAACAGGCTAGTCGCCCTGGGTTACGCGGGCTGGGTCGGGGGGCAGCTTGAGCAGGAGATGAGCGCCAATACCTGGCTGAGCGGTCCGGTGGACGAGGAGATTATCTTCCGCCTGCCGGCCAGTGCCCGGTGGCGGGCGGCGGCCCATCTGCTGGGAATCGACATGAACCTGGTGAGCGGCGAGGCGGGACACGCCTGAATGGGCGCCCTGTTCGGCTTCGACTTCGGTCCGCGCAAGATCGGTGTCGCCGTCGGCCAGCTGTTCACCCGTTCGGCCTCCGCCCTCACGACCATCCGCAGCCGTCGGGACGGGCCGGACTGGGCTAGGATTGAGCAGCTGGTGCGCGCATGGCAGCCGATGGGCGCAGTCGTGGGCCTGCCTTTCAACATGGACGACACGGAGAGCACGGCGGCCCCGGGAGCCCGGCGTTTCGCCCGTCAGCTTGGGGAACGCTGCGGGCTGGAAGTGCACCTTGTGGACGAACGTCTTACGTCGCTGGAGGCACGCCGGCAGCTCGGTCGGGACGCGACCTCCCCGGAGGTAATCGACGCCATGGCAGCCAAGCTGATACTGGAGACTTGGCTGACGGACACGGCGAGTCAGGGGCAGCTGTCAGAATTCCGCCCTTGACAACTGACAATGAATAATTGTTTCCGCTTTTCAGCTGCGAAAATCTGCGTAATCTGCGGCTCGAAAGACTTTGCGCCTTTGCGGTTCAAATCATTCCGCGGCGAGAACATGTGAGCAACGCTGACGTCTGGAAAACCGCCGCCGAGGTCGAGGTCTGCATCCGGGGTATGGGCAACAACTTGGCGACCCTGCTGAAGGTACAGCGCATCGATGAACCCCTGATGATCGGCGTCCACACCGGCGGGGTGTGGCTGGCGCAATGCCTGCGTGATCAGATCGCCCTCACCGATCCCCTGGGTCAGCTCGACATCTCCTTCTACCGCGACGATTTCACCCGCATCGGCATGCATCCGCAGGTGCGCCCCTCCCAGCTTCCGGTGCCGGTGGCCGACCGTCACATCATCCTGGTGGACGACGTGCTGCAGACTGGGCGCACCATTCGCGCCGCCCTGAACATCCTGTTCGACTATGGTCGGCCGGCCTCGGTGCTGTTGGCTACCCTGGTCGAGCGCGACGGCCGGGAGCTACCGATCGAGCCCAATCTGGTGGGACTGCGGGCCCGTCTCGAGCCCGGACAACAGATCAAGCTCACCGGCCCGAACCCGCTCCAGCTCGTCCTGGGCCGGATACCATCGGGACGCGGCAGGACCGACGGAGCGGCGGTACAGTCGCCATGACCCCACCCAATATTCAGCTCGACGGGCAGGGAAACCTCAAGCACTTCCTCACCATCGAGGGCTTGAGCCGTGAGTGCCTGACCGATATCCTGGATCAGAGCGAAGGCTTTCTCGGAGTCGCCGAGCAGGCAGTCAAAAAGGTTCCCCTGTGCCGAGGCAAGATCGTCGCCAACCTCTTCTTCGAGACCAGCACCCGCACCCGCACCACCTTCGAGCTCGCCGCCAAGCGACTCTCCGCCGACGTACTCAACCTCAATATCGATACCTCGGCCACCGCCAAGGGAGAGACCCTGCTCGACACCCTGCGCAACCTGGAGGCCATGCACGTGGACATGTTCGTGGTGCGCCATGCCGAGAGCGGCGCGGCCCACTTCATCGCCGAACATGCCCATCCCCACGTCAGCATCATCAATGCCGGCGATGGCCGCCATTCCCATCCCACCCAGGGAATGCTGGACATGTTCACCATTCGCCGTCACAAAGGGGATTTCGCCGCGCTGTGCGTGGCCGTGGTCGGGGACATCCTGCACTCGCGGGTGGCGCGTTCCCAGCTCCTGGCGTTGAATACACTCGGGGCCGGCGAGGTCCGCGTCATCGCCCCGCGGACCCTGATCCCCGCCCATACGGAGGCGCTGGGGGTCCGGGTCTTCCATAACCTACGCGCAGGGGTTCGGGATGCCGACGTTATCATCATGCTGCGCCTACAGCGTGAGCGGATGCGGGGGGGCATGCTTCCGAGCGAGCACGAGTACTTCCAGCTCTTCGGTCTCACCGAGGAGCGCCTCGGCACCGCCAAACCGGACGCTATCATCATGCACCCCGGACCCATCAACCGGGGGGTGGAAATAGCCTCCCAGGTGGCCGATGGCCGGCGCTCGGTGATCTTAGAGCAGGTCAGCAACGGCATCGCGGTACGCATGGCGGTCATGTCTATATGCATCGGGACCCAGAATCTGCGCACCCGGGAAGAGACCCTTGGGTGACGGAACCGGAGGCCGTCGCCGGTGGTCTGAACCAGGATGATTATGATCCAACTTGCGTGCCGACAAAGTGCGGCGAGGAGGAGTCATCATGAGTCTGGTTGCATCCAATCCTGCAGGGAACACCCTTCAGGGAGTCCCGCCCATCGGTGGTCTTCTGGGTGGTTCGGAAGGTCTGCCCCTGGTAGGCGGCTTGCCGGCGGCCTCCAGGGTACTCCGGCTCGTCGGGGCATTCGAACCCTGCGGCATATTCGGAGTCCCAAGAGCACGGCGTCCCTCCCCAGCATTTCGCTCCTCGATCTTCTGGGATAGGGGACGGAGAGTCAGGGAACGGCTGGTCGGCCGTTCCCTCTGCACTTTCTTTTCGATCAACAAGTTGCTGCCGGCTGTTAGATGTCAGCCGGGGCCGCGGAGGCCTACCTGTGGGCGCGGGCCTGCCCGCACTTTAGGGCATCGGATCATATCGCAAGCGCGGGCAAGCCCGCGGCTCCCAGCCCAGTGGTTACCTTGCCTGGACTTGACCGACTCCCGAACGACCCCGCCAAGGTATTGTTTTCAGATTGATTGATTCGCGCTCGCTCTGCTGCACGAAATCACCTTCTGGTGGTGGTCTTTAACTGGTAGAAAGTAGATTGGGCTGCTGTGCGGTCTGGTAGACCCGGACTATCAAATAAGTAAGTTAAATCTTTTATAAAAGTATATTTTTTGCCGCAATGAGCATATCTTCAGGGAACCGTGAATTCACAAGATATTAATTCATGTGAATTCGTGTTTATTGCTAGTCGCTAGTAAAAACTATGGACTTTAATCTAAGGGCTTTAGTATTTTTGGGCTATGAGACCGAAGAAGCGCGCGACACATGCCGTTTACGATCTGAAGGTCCATCTGGTATGGATCACGAAGTATCGCTATAAGGTATTGATCAAGGATGTGGGGAAAAGAGTACGGACATTGGTTCGACAGAGCTACGCTGCTAAAGATATAGAAGTCATCCAGGGAGTAGTGAGCAAGAATCATGTGGCTTCCTACATCTCTTATCCGCCCAGGTTGTCGGTTAGTGAAATCATGAGTAGCGATTAAAAATTGTAACATAATCAATAGTTGGCAATAACTCCGCAGGGTCTAGATAATTTTAGCACTGCAACCGCGCACTAAGGATATGTTATGCAAGGAAAAACAAGGATTTCACGCGTTCACACCTTTCGGAAGCTAAATGTCAGACGGATTGTACCCTAAATTTTGTGCGCGATTTACCGACCTCGAAAATCGCCGAGTTGAGTGATGTAAGCCGTCCGACGATCAATCTACGGACTCGAATCGACCAGCTTTGTGACGCCTCATCGCCCTTCTCCGGCGAGGTTGAAGTCATTTCGGTGCGCGCCGTGTTCATGGGAAGAAAGGGCGCGGGGCCGGGGGTAAAGCGATTGTCTTCGGGATTCTGGAACGCCACGGGAAGGGCTACACGGCAATCGTCCCGAACGCCGCCCAGAAGCCGCTACAGGCCGCGATCCGGGGCCGGGTGTCCTTGACCATATCATCCACTCGGACGGCTGGAGGGGCTACGATGGGCTGATGGATAGGGGGTGCAAAAAGCATTTCTGTGTGAATCATAGTCAGCATGAATTTGCCCGTGGTAATTGCCCTATCATATGGCATTGAATCACTCTGGTCATATGCCAAACTAAGGCTTGCAAAATTCGAGGAAAACTGCCCATGATAGAATACTTAATTCGCTGAAAGAAAATTCTCTCTAAAATTATCTAGCCCTCATTTTTTGCCGCAATGATCAGGTCTCCATGGAACCACGAATTCACATGAATCGACACGAATGTTATCGTATGAATTCGTGGTTCGGTAGTGGTGGATTTTTAACTGATAGCATAGTTGATAGTCCAGGTCTACCGGGCTGCACAGCAACCCAATCTACCTTCTACCAGTTAGAAACCACCACTACCCCCGTGGTTCTTGTTTCCGGTTTTTGTATGCAGCTGTACGTAAGTTGCGCTGATTTGACCGATACCTGAACGATTTTGCCAAGGTTATGTTTTCGGACGGATTGACAAGCGCTTGCCCGGCCATGATCGACAATTCTCTTGATCTGTCTTTGCGTTCATTTGCGGCTAACCGGAAACTCTGACGCTGTTCTCAGCGCCGGGCTTCCGGCCACCGGCTCACGCCCGCAGGATCGATTCCGCGAGACAGGTGGCCCCATAGCCGTTGTCGATGTTGACCACGCCCATGCCCCCGGCGCAGCTGTTGAGCATGGTGAGCAGGGCGGCCAGACCCCCGAAGCTCGCCCCGCAGCCGACGCCGGTGGAGACAGCGATGATGGGGCGGTTCACCAAGATCCGCGCCCGCGCTTGCCGCATGACCGGCAGCTAGGATACCAGCCGGTGCATGCCGACCACCCCCACATCGTTCAGGTCGGAGACTGTCGCGAAGAGGTCGGCCTCGGCCCGGGTGGCCAGCACATTGTGCGTGCGCTCGGGGATCCTGTAACCCAGGATCTCGCGCACTTGCCCCCTGGTCTTGCCCTGAACAGAAGATCACCTCCGGGTAGCCCTGACGCAGCTCCCGATTGTTGTCGACCCTGGCCGTGCCCAGCTCGCCGTAAGGCAGATCCTTGAGCAGACCTACCGACTCTCCCACGGAGACCTGGTCGCGACGCACCACCTCTAGCAGCTTGGTGAGACGGCTCTGGGTCACGAGGGTCCGACCTTCACCCCGGCTTGCTGGGGTTGGTCCCTTCTCTCTCCGCCCGACTCCGATGCAGCATCTGCGGCGACGCGATCGCAACCCGCACCGAGCGGATCCATGCTGCCGAAACGATAGCCCAACAGGTCCAGGGTAACATGGCGGAAGCCGAGCCTCTGCAGGGTTTTGACGATGACCTTGGCCTCTTCGAGCAACCGGCGGCGCTGCTCCGGGGTCACTTCGATCCGCGCCAGATCGGCATGCATGCGCACCCGGACGCAGACAAAGCCGCGGCTCCTGAGAAAGCGTTCCGCCTCCTCCAGGCGGTTGAGGTCCTCCATGGTAACGCGTTGACCGATCGGCAACCGAGTAAGCAGACAGGCATTGGTCGGTTTGTTCCAGGTGGACAGGCCCAGGGATTCCGACAGTCGATGCACGTCCGCCTTGGAGATCTTGCACGCGAGCAGAGGGCTGTCGATCTCCAGCTCCCGCAGGGCGCGCATACCGGGGCGGAAATCCCCTAGGTCGTCCAGATTGCTACCTTCGAGCACCCGCCCGAACCCGGCGTTCTGCGCCACTTCGAGCAGCCTGCCGAACAGGGCGCGCTTGCAGATATAACAACGGTCCGGCGGGTTACCTTCTACACCCTCCGGCATCTCGAGCTCCACCAGCTCATGGCGCACCCTCAACCGTGTACCCAGGGCCAGGGCGTCGGCGACTTCCTGCCGTTCCATATAGGGGGTCACGGCCGTGAGCGCCAACACCTTATCGCCCAGGGCCGCTTTGGCCGCCATCAGCAGGAAAGTGCTGTCCGCGCCCCCGGAAAAGCCGACGGCCGCCGTCTTCATCCCCCGCAACCGGTCGAGCAACCGTTCGTAGATGTCATCTTCCATCATTTCCATTAGAGTCTAGATAGCTTTAGAGAGGATTTTCTCTCAGCAGAGTTAAGTATTACATCATATAAGTTATCCTCTCGATGATTGAATCTAAATTCACATTCTTTCAGGTGTAGATGAAAAGTTTTTCGTGGAACACCATTGGATTTTACAAGCCTTCGTTTGGCATATGACCAGAATGATTCAATGCCATTGATAGGGCAATTACCACAGGCAAATTCATGCTGATCATGATTCACACGGAAATGCTTTTGGCTCTCTTACGTTTTGTGTGGGTAAGGGGTTTAGTTAGCCCTGTCGGTGGTGTAGCAATTTTGATGCGCCTGCCCCGCAGGTTATCTAACGCCTTGCAGGGTGCTTGCAGGAATCTGTTACTTTACCGTATCGAGTTCTCGCCGGGAGTCCAGTTATGGAACATCTGTCGTTGTCCACCGTTGCCCTCGGACTAACGACTCTCTGAGAAGTGGGTGATGTCCAGTTCGATGCCGAAGCTGGGCGCATCGGCCTCGAGGCGGCGTTCCCGCACGGAACGCGGTTTATCTGTTCGCACTGTGGTGCGGAGCACCAGCCGGTCCACGACACCCGTGAGCGCACCTGGCGCCACCTGAACTTCCGTTTCAGTTACCAGGCCTACATCCACACCCAAGTTCCGCGCGTGTGTTGCGGGTGTTGTGCCAAGACGACCCAGGTTGGGGTTCCCTGGGCACGCCCCACGAGTGGATTCAGCCAACTGAAATGTCACCGCCGTGGGCCTGACGAGACCGCGGCTCGGCTCGGACGCGCTTACGTGAGCCTGTTTCATGACCCGCGGGGACCACACTTGATCTTCACCTGTGAGGGCCGCAAGGCCGCGGTCGTGGAGCAATTCGCCGACGACCTTGAAGCCCGTGGAGGCTGTGCTGACAACATCCAAGACGTTTGCATCAATATGTCCGCGAGCTACCGTGCCGGCGTCCAGGAACACCTCCCCTCGGCGACCATTACCTTCAGATGAATTTCATGTCGTGCAGTTGCTCACCAAGACCGCCGATGAGGTCCGCCGCGCCGAAGTCAAGCAGTTCCCTGAGCTCAAAACGCAGCCGCTATCTGTGGTTAAAAGACAAACGCAAGTGGACGCGCCAGCAGGTTCTCCAGCATGCCGACCTGTCGCGGATGAACCTTAAGACTCATCGTGCCGCTCGCATCAAGGAAAGCTTGCGCGAGATCTTCCAAACTGCTCACAGTGCTGAGGAGGCCGCACCTCTGCTCAACAAGTGCCACAGTTGGGCACGGCGCTGCCGACTCGAACCTAATGAAGCAGGTTGCGGCGACTATCAAAACCTAGTTGGCAGGGAATTCTCAATGCCCTCGACTCGAGGCTCACCAACGGCAGCTTCGCAGCAGCTAACGCTGGTATCCAGGCTGCCAAAGCGAGGGCTTGTGGGTATGGAACGAACATTCATCTGATTACCATCGCTTACTTGGTCGCTGGCAGGCTCACCCACAGTCCGGGGATTCAACCCACTGCCAGCATCACCTTTTTAGGCCAGTACAACAAAGGATCTCCTTCTAACCGCCTAACATGACTGATTTTTCCCACTTTCCCACACGGGACGTATTAGAGACCCATGCTTTTTGTACCCCCTATCCACCAGCCCATCGTAGCCCCTCCAGCCGTCCGAGTGGATGATGCTTCAAGGACCACCTGGCCCGGGATCGCGGCCTGTAGCGGCTTCTTGGCGGCGTTTGGGACGATTTCCGCGTAGCCCTTCCCGTGGGGTGTTCCAGAATCCCGAAGACAATCGTTTTACCCCCAACCCCGCGCCCCTTCTTCCCACAAACACGGCACCCGCCGAAAGATGATTCATCGACTTCAACCTCACCGGAGAAGGGCGATGACGCGTCACAAAGCTGAGTGATTCGGGTTCGTAGTTTGAATAACAACTGATTGATCGTCGGACGGCTTACATCACTCAACTCGGCGAATTTCGAGGCCGGCAAATCGTGCGCAAAATAGGGTACAATCCATCTGAATTCAGCTTCCGAAAAGGTGTGAACGCCTGGTAATACCTGTTTTTTTCCTTAGCATAACATAACCTTATGCATACAGTTGCAGTGTTTAAGTTATCTAGACCATTCAGAATGAAGAGAGCATATTACGCACGAAGCTCGCTAAGTGTTACCGCAAGGTATTATTCCAGTGCTCAACATGGGACGTTTCTCCTGTTTACTTGCCGATAAAAAATGCTGCTCATTCGGAATAACAGCTTAATACGCTCAATAACTGGTGAAAGCCATGGCTTTTTTATAAGTGGACGGTATGCGATCCAAGAGGATTTGGCACGTTTCTTTACTGCGATCACTACAAGCATAAGCAACGACTTCCCGGGGCTCTCTGTCCAAAGCGATCCAGACCCATACTTTAGTTGTCTTTAGTTGAAGGTAAAGGAACAGAATTCATCGAGATCCAACACCGGTGTTTGCTCAAGATCGATAGGTATCAGCGTCGCCTCAAGGGATGGGAGCTGCTCTGCTTTTTCTTTACAACCAAGCGCTTACTGTTTGACGACAGATTCCATGATTCCATCCGATCCCACGCATGCTCGATCGTTCTTGATAAGCTTTTATAATACGATCTTTCTCTTCCGGCATGTGGCGATCATGAGGTTCAAGTACGCCATAGGCAGCACAGGCTTTACAATGATATTGCTGGTTCCCACACGCATTTTTGCCGTTTTTGATCACCGCTTTACTATGACATTTGCCACAAGCATGTACTTTACTTTATCAAGAATCATGACTAAAAACTCTTTGGTTAAATTTGCAATCAACCACTATGGATTGAAAGCCCATAGTCTAGGAAGCGACTGAAAGCCTCAGACTGAAGTTAGCTCGAAAGGACTGAAAGTTGGGGCTCACTCGACTGGAAAATCATCATCATAGTGACGTCCCCAATACTGCTTCCTCAAATGCGGGAATTCTTGTTGTAGTTTGCGCGATGTCCTCCCTTATAAGTAACTTCATGATTTCACTAACCGACAACCTGGGCGGATAAGAGGTGTAGAGAGGCACATGGCCCTTGCTCACTTAACTCCCTAGATGATTTCTATATCGTTAGCAGCGCAGGTCTATCGAACCAATGTCCGTACTCTTTTCCCCATATCCTTGGTCAGTACCTTATAGCAATACTTCGTGATCCATACCAGATAAACCTTCAGATCGTAAACCACATGTGTCGCATGCCTCTTCGGTCTCATAGCCAAAAAATATTAAGGCCCTTGGAGTAAAATCCATAGTTTTTACTAGCGACCAGCAATAAAACTGGTTGTCCATGGCGCTATCTGCCAACGGACTTTCCCCCTTACCGGCTGGTTAACTATTATTACAACAAATGGACAGATAATCGAACGCTGGAAAAAGTCAATACTGCGCTCCGTCAAAATCCGTGAAAAAAACCGAAATCCAGACCCGATGGCAGCAGTCATTAGACAGTCAAAGCGTCAAGGGAACCCCAGAATCCTATCTGGAATGGTAGTGGTAATTTTTTACGATAATGGTTGAGAGTTCAAGTGCGTAGCGACCCAACCTACCCTCTATCAGTTAGATGCCACCACTGCCTCTGGCATCAGGGTTCGACGGAGGCAAGTTTATTAAAGGGAGAAAAGAAATATCCTTGTTGATACAATGGGTTGCTTGATTATTGTTCGAGTATGCGCAGCCAACGTATTCGATGGGAAAGCGGCTCGACAACTCATGATGGAGATGTTCTCATTCCTTCATAGCATCACAAAAATCTAGGCCAATAGCGGTTATTCCGGCCCTGACCTTTCCGAGTGGGTCTCACTCCAATTCGGATGTATTCTCGAGGTGGTTAAAAAGAAAAAAGAGCTTCCTGGGTTCCAGCTGTTAACTCATCAATAGACCGTTGAGAGAACCTTTGTGTGGTTGGTTCGATCACGTCGATTAAGTAAAGATTACGAACGCAAGCCAACTTCAAGTGAAGCTCAGGTTTATCTCGCATCTGGTTGCCTGCTTCTCCGACAAATCTGTAATAACCAGATGCCATTTTAAAATGGCTGTTGGTTGATTTCCTATTAATGATGTCTTTTTAGACAGCCTCTTACCAAGATACCCGGTCGCCCCTTTTTCATCACCAGGGGGGCAATCCAGGCGTTCTTCGCACCGCTGGTCAACAGTCGGCCCAACAGGTGCGGATAGAACTCTGGGCTCATATCGTCGATGTTGCATTCCAGCAGTGACAACTTCTCGCGCCGCGCGGGGTCGGGTGCCGTGACCACCAGGCGCAGCACATTCGGCAGCGACCCCGCGGCGGCCAACGCCGTGCCGGGGGACCATGCTCCCTGTGCAGCTCGAAACGCACGGCTGCGGTAGTCAGGATGGCGGCCCCGGCGGGCATCGTAGCCTCGAAGGGCAAGCCGCCGCGATGGTGGGAACGCCCTGCAGTAGCTCCAGGGTCGCGGGCGCGGGCACCGGTTAAGCGTCCGTGGGTACAGTCCGCAAAACCGGAGCCGAGCTCCACCCTCGTGCCGATCACCGACGGCCAGCCCAGCTGCTCCAGACAGATGGCTGCGCCGACCGCGTCCACTAGGGCGTCGACAGCCCCACCTCATGAAAGTGTACCGCCTCGATCGGAATACCGTGGACCTTGGCCTCCGCTGCCGCCAGCCGCTCGAACACCCGCAGGCCGAAGGCTTCTACCCGGCGGCCAATCAGATCCCGGACCGCTTGCAGATCGCGCGCCGGGCTCGCGGTATCGGCGGTGACTACCACCTCCACCCGGGTGCCGACGATGCCGCTCTGACGGTCCGGTGCGATACGTAGCTTGAAACCGCCCACGGCGAGTCGGTCGAACCCGGTACGCAGCGCGGCTACCTCAACCCCCAGGTCGAGCAAGGCCCCCAGGGGCATGTCCTTGCTGATACCGGCAAAACAATCATAGAATCAGGCTGGTCATGATGGTTGGCGGCGGGTGATCGATGACATATTCTAAATTCTAACGGTTAGCAACGATTGCGACCCAACAACCGGAAATGACCGCTCAGGCCGCCCGCGAGCCTGGCCCCAGCTTTTATGATCGGCTCTGCCCCGGCAAGCGTCCGTGGGGAAATCATCCCGGGGCAACTCCACACGCAGCCGCGGCCCACCGGCCCTCATGCGCTTCGGCATGAAGCGATCCGCGAGGATTCGCGGGATTCGTAGTTTTTCCTCTTGTTTGCCAACCGCTGGCGCTTAATTTATGGCATTGAGGGGCACGGCACGCCGTGCCACAAAAACAATCCTGTTAATCCTGTCCTATTGGAATAGTGTGACGAGCGTTCAGACGAATGACTATGGCTTTACTTTCTTGGTAGCGGTGGTATTTAACTGGTAGAAGGTAGGTTGGTCGCTATGCAGCCTGGTAGACCTGGACGATCAACCACGCTATCAGTTATAAATTCACCACTACCACTTTATTACTTTTAGGTGTGGATAATTATTAAATGATATAGTATAGTGATTATTTACGGATTTAACAAAGAGTTTTTAGTCATGATTATTGATAATAAAAGTACATGCTTGTAGCAAACATCATAGTTAAAGTGGTGATCAAAAATGACGAAAATGTGTGTGGGAACCAATAATGGTAGTGGTAAATTTATAACTGATAGCGTGATTGAGGTCCTGGTCTACCGGGCCGCACAGCAGCCCAATCTACCTTCTACCAGTTAAAGCCCACCACCCCCTAAAGTTATCTAGACTCACACGAACTTGCGCAAATCCGATTCGTGTTTATTCGTGGTTTTGCTATCCCGGATTGCGCAGCTCTTCAGCGAGTGCACATAGGCCAATGATTTCGATACCTTATTCTTTATCGGATAGCGATCCGTGCCGGAGTAGACAAGGAAGATCTTGTCTGGTCGAATGTCATCGAGTGCGCTGTGGAGGCCTTTTCGACTTTGGGAGCGAGTCCGCGTTTGATCTCGATGGCCCAGATACCGTGCCGGGCGCCGAGCTCCAAATATAAAGATCAATCTCCGCCCCGCGGGCCGTGCGGTAGAAGCTCGCGCGGGTTCGGCGTGGTGCGACCGCGAGCAGGTTTTCAATCACGAACCCTATCCCAGCTCGCGCCGACTACGGGATGTCCAAGCAGCTTGTCATGGGTCTCAATGTCCAGCAGTGCATGGACCAGTCCGCTATCACGGATATATTAGGTCTTGGGCGCTTTCACCAGACGCTTTTTGGCATTGGCATGAAACGGGGAGAGGCGCCGTACCAGGAATAGATCGACGAGCAAACCAATATAGTTGGTCACCGTTGGCACCGAGACCGCAAGCGAATTGGCGAGCCGCAAGGCGTTGAGCAGGGTGCCTTGATTGTGCGCCAGCATGGTCCAGAAACGCTCCAGGGTCTCGGCGGGGATCCGCAGCCCGAACATCGGCACATCGCGTTCCAGATAGGTGCGAATAAAGCTCTGATGTATGCGTAGACTGTCGGCGTCGTTCGCCGCCAGGTAGCTGTCCGGAAAGCCGCCTCGCACCCATAGCCGTTGCAGCGCAACGTCGCCGTCGATCTCCGTCGCGTACAGAGGGGGGATAAGATCGACATATTCGATCCGCCCGGCAAGGGTCTCGCCGGATTGGCGCAGCAGGTCGATGGATGCCGAGCCCAGGATCAGAAAACGGCCGGTCCGACGACCTGAGTGACAACCGGCGTCGATACTGCCCCGCAGTGCCTCGAACAACGCGGGCATGCGATGAATTTCGTCGAGAACGGCCAGTTTATCCACATGCCGGTCGAGAAAGAGCGTCGGATCGGACAGTTTCTCACGATCCGCCATCGCCTCCAGGTCGAGATAAATCGTGGGCCGGTTCCGGGCGATTTCCAGTGCCAAGGTGGTCTTGCCGATCTGGCGTGGGCCGATGACCGCCACTGCTGCCTGGCGGGCAAGTGCTTATTCTATAAGGTTCTGAGCATGGCGCGGTACCATCTCGAAATTCACTCGCCGCCTAAACACTAATGTTTTAGGATTCTATAAGGCCCTGAACGTAGGGTGGCATCATCGTTGCGGATTAAAAACGATAGTTTCATTTTGCAACGTTAAACTGCCAATCTTCCTGGCTGCCTTGGCGGCGGGCCGAGCCCTGAGCAGGCTTGGTGCCGAGGCGAATCTAGTTGGAACCACGAATGGACACGAATTCGCACGAATCCGAATTCGTGTATATTCGTGGTTCCGTGAATCCCGATCGCCCGCGCCATGTCCAACTCTAATCCCAAGGTTGCCGCCGTCCAGATGACAACCGGACCTGACGTCAGCGTCAACCTGCGGGAGGCGGAGCGCCTGATCCGCGCGGCCGCGAACGCCGGGGCCGCCCTGGTGGTGTTGCCCGAGAACTTCGCCTTCATGGGAAGACGGATGCGGGACCTACTCGGGCTGCGCGAACGCGACGGCGACGGGCGGCTGCAGTCGTTTCTCTCCGAGGCAGCCGCTCGGTATGGAGCCTGGATCGTCGGCGGCACCATCCCCCTGGTTGCCGACGACCCCGGTCGGGCCCGCGCGGCCTGCTTGGTCTTCAACGAACGCGGGGAGCGGGCCACCCGTTACGACAAGATCCACCTTTTCGATGTCGGCGTCCCCGGCACCGACGAGCAATACGCGGAGTCCTCCACCATTGAGCCCGGCGCGGATATCGTCGTCCTCAACAGCCCCTGCGGACGGCTCGGCGTGGCGGTCTGTTACGACCTGCGCTTCCCGGAGCTGTTTCGGCATATGCTCGACGGCGGCATGGAGCTGCTTGTCGTACCTGCCGCCTTCACCGCTACGACGGGCAAGGCCCATTGGGAGACCCTGATCCGGGCCCGGGCCATCGAGAACCTAGCCTACGTGGTCGCCGCCTCCCAGGAGGGCCTTCACATCAACGGTCGCGAGACCTACGGTAACAGCATGATTGTCGACCCCTGGGGCTCGGTGCCGGCCCGGATGCCCCGTGGTTCGGGCTACATCTGTCACCCGCTGGAAAGGGATTTCCAGGTCTCGGTGCGCCGTAGTTTTCCGGCCCTCGCGCATCGCCGTTTGAAATGCCGATGAAATCGTTGGGTATTTTGGTGCAATACAGTGTCTGCAGATTTACACTATAAGCATTTGTCCGTGGGTCACCTTGTCAGAGAAACAGCTTGGCGTACCATCGATATCGATACCAGGATGGGACGAGTCTTCACTGCAGGGACGCTGGCAGTACATATGGAGAGTACAATCAGAACTGGGTGCATGGACAGCTGGTGAGAAGCGGGACTTCCATCATCAGGCAGATCAGTCGATTTGGGCAGCTTGGAGCAATCGTGCCTCCCTCGGCGTGGTCGGGAAATCCGATTTCGCAAAGCGGTTTTCACGGAAGAAAATTCCGATCAACCTCGATGTCCGCCGAGTCATCACGAAGCCTCATTGGATCATCACCGTGACCAAAATCCCTGCCAATCAGTTCAAGCAAAGCAGCGTCAACTGGGCAAGCCGCACCACCCTCCTGGATACGAACGACTTCAAAACCCGATCGATCTACACGGGAACCACCGAGGGTCTGTACTACTCAGACACCTTCAGCCCACGAGTTTGGTCACGCTGTCGGAAACACCGTAGCACTCGGTCGGGGGGACGAGCGCAAATCTTTGAGCTCACATAGGGGAGATCGAGAGAGCATCCTTCATTCCGGCGACCAGTTGCAACGCAAAGAATCATTCCGGCTGGGTGAGCGCCAAGATAAATCCACATCGAACTTCAGGATATATACCCGCTTACCGCACCCGAGAACGCGAACTTGGTGTTGCAGGGGTGGAGTTGGAGCCAAGGGGATTGGCGCTTGACCGTCTGGCTGCATCGAGTCGATGATGTATGGCAGTCGTTCGACAACGTTCGGTGGCACTGGGCCACCGACTTCTAGTGCTCAGTTTCATCTGTGAAAATCCGTGTATCTACGGATAGATCGAAGCGACCGGATTATTTTCCCATGATCAATCCCAACCTCAGCGGCTCTGCTTGTTACCGCCGATAAATGCGAATCAACTAAAACCGGTTGCAATTGGCTCGTCATCGTCAACGGTTCTTGATTTATTGCTGGTCGCTAGTAAAAACTATGGACTTTAGGCCAGGGGCTTTAATATTTTTTGGCTATGAGACCTGAAGAAGCACGCGACACATGCAGTTTACAATCCGAAGTTCATCTGGTATGGATCACGAAGTATCGCTATAAAGGTACTGACCAAGGATGTGGGGAAAAGAGTACGGATATTGGTTCAACAGAACTGCACTGATAACGATATAGAAACCATCCAGGGATGTAGTGAGTAAGGACCATGTACCTCTCTACTCTCTTATCCGCCCAGGTTGTCGGTTAGTGAAATCATGAAGTTACTTAAAGGGAGGACATCGCGCAAACTACAACAAGAGTTCCCGCATTTGAGGGAGCAGTATTGGAGATATCACTTTTGGGCCATTGGGTATGGAACTTTCAGTTCAGGGTATAACAAATGATATGATCAGAGAATATGTAAAGAGGCATCGAGAACATCAGAGTCATAATGATGATGATTTTCCAGTCGAGTGCGCCCCGACTTTCAATCCATAGTGGTTGATTGCGTTCATTTACGGATAACTCTCCCGCTCTGGGCCCAAGCCATGAACGACCCTATCCGGATCACCCGCGACAGCATCCTGGCCCCCGCCGAGCTGGAGCACCGTGACCTCAACCGTTTGCTCGGACAGCTCAAGGGTCCGGGCATCGATGCCGCCGACCTCTATTTCCAGTCCAGCAGGTTCCAATCCTGGATCTTGGAAGACGGCATCATCAAGGAGGGCAGCTTCAACATCGAGCAGGGGGTAGGGGCGCGCGCCGTCAGCGGCGAGAAGACAGGCTTCGCGTACTCCGATGAGCTTCAGCTCCCGGCCCTGCGGCAGGCAACGCAGGCGGCCCGAAGCATCGCCCGGGGCGGCGGCGAGGGGCGGGTCCGCGTAGCCGGTGCGGCAGTCGGACACCGGCTGTACGAGCCTTTGAATCCGGTGATCAGCCTGCCGGACGACGAGAAGATCGCCTTACTGCACCGGATAGATCGGGCAGCGCGACGCCTGGATCCACGGGTCAGGCAGGTGAACACGGGCCTGGTGGCGGTCCAGGATCTGATCCTGGTGGTCACGGATGACGGTGCCCTGGTGGCCGACGTCCGGCCCTTGGTACGCCTCAATGTCTCCGTGATCGCCGAGGACGGTGGCCGGCGCGAGCAGGGATCGTGTGGCGGCGGTGCACGTCAGGGCCTGGACTATTTCCTCGCAGCGGACCGCTGCGAGGAATACGCTCGGGACGCAGCCCGGATGGCCCTGACCAACCTGGAGGCCATCGCTGCCCCCGCCGGCACCATGACCCTGGTGCTCGGTCCCGGCTGGCCCGGCGTGTTGCTGCATGAGGCGGTGGGTCACGGCCTGGAGGGCGACTTCAACCGCAAAGGCACATCCGCCTTCGCGGGCCGCCTGGGCGAACGGGTTGCCGCGTCCGGCGTAACGGTAGTGGACGACGGTACCCTGCCGGGACGCCGGGGCTCGTTGAACCTGGACGACGAGGGTACGCCGACGGAAAATACCGTCCTGATCAAGGACGGCATCCTGCGCGGCTACATGCAGGACAAGCTCAATGCCCGGCTGATGGGCATGGCCCTGACCGGCAACGGCCGACGCGAATCTTATGCCCACTTGCCCCTACCTCGCATGACCAACACCTACATGCTCCCCGGCGATAAGGAACCGGGGGAGATCATCGCCTCGGTGGACGAGGGCCTCTACGCCGCCAACTTCGGCGGCGGCCAGGTGGACATCACCTCCGGCAAATTCGTCTTCTCCGCCAGCGAGGCCTATCTGATCGAGAACGGCAAGCTCGGGGCTCCGGTCAAAGGCGCCTCTTTGATCGGGAACGGCCCCGACGTGCTCACCCGGGTGGCCATGGTGGGCAACGACCTGAAGCTGGACCAGGGGACCGGCACCTGCGGCAAGGAAGGCCAGAACGTACCCGTCGGCGTGGGTCAGCCGACCCTGCGAGTCGATGGCCTGACCGTGGGCGGAACAAGCACTTGTGAATAATCGGGTAGTGGCAGTACCGCCGCGTGACTGAAACCGGGTCGGATTGGAAGCGCGGATCCGGAAATTCAGCTCCCGATACCCGACGGCTGTTTTCACCCGGTCCCGCATACCGATCGCTGACGGCTATTTTGCGACGACCATCCCGATAACCTACAGGAGTGTCCAAATGACTGAGAGAAGATCCATCCTACTGCTCGCATCGGCCGCCGCCTTGACGCTGGCGGTGCATGAGAGCGCCTTGTCCGTACCACCCGCGGATGGGCCTGCACCATCGACGCCCGCCGCGCCGGTCACCGCCGACCCGGCGCCGGTAACCGAGAAATCTAGCGAGAGGCCCACCACTGCCGGCGAGTCGATACCCACGCCTGAAGGGAGCACACCTCCGCCGGCGTTGGAACCAGACACCGCAATGCCGCGGATCCCAAAACGAGGGACACGCCGAGGCATGACGACCCCGGAAGAACGCCGCGCCCAGTGGGAGCAGCGCTTCCAGAAGATGCGTGAGCGGGCCATGCGACGGCGTCAGGAGCTACAGGAGTCGATGGAGCGCTGGGATTCCTACTGGAAGACATTGAATGCCATGACGCCGGAGCAGAAAGAGGCGGTCCATGCCATCTTCGGTCCCGGACACAAACGGTGTGCTCATCGTGCTGCGGACCATGGGCTACCCCCCAGCAGGCCCATGCGGCCGCGCTCGGGTCGACCCGAATTCGGCCTTCCGGCTGGTCCCGCCTTTCCGGGACCGGACTACGGCTATGGTCCCCGGCGCGCACGACCACACCCGTTCGATCGAAATCCCGCGGCCGCTCCCATACCCCTCGGCGGCGTCCAACCCGGGAATGACGGAGGTCAGAAGGCCTTTCGAGGCCCAAACCCTCCCGGCCCGGATGTCCCCCGACCCTATGGGGTTGGACCCTAAGGACGTGAAGAGCACCGCCCGGGGGGTCGCCCCTGCGCCGGACATGACGGCAAATGCCCCGGATGATCTCGAGAACGAATGACCTGAGTGGTCGAACTCGGCGCTGATCCTCCATGGTCTGGTACGGAAGTACTCAACAACCGAAAACAAGACCTCGGCGGAATCGTTCGGAAATCGGTTAAGACAGCGCAGCCTGGCCACCGGGCTAGTAGGCGCGGGTAAGCTCGCGCCTACCGCGTCGATCATGGCGAGCCGATTGCGACCAATTTGCGTTCATTCGTAGAAAATAAAGATAGCTCATGAGGCTGACTGTGTGGCGGCAATCGTTCAACCCCCCACTGTTTTTGCCATCCCCAGCGCTGGCAGATTCCAGCAATCCCTGCCGAAATGACGAGGGGCAGGGTTTAAACGATTACATGTGATGTCATATAGTTAGCCCCATGAGCCAAAAAGATTTCCAGGTAGTAGTAAATTTTTAACTGATAGCGTGGTTGATAGTCCAGGTCTACCTGGCTGCACAGCAGTCCAACCCACCTTCTACCAGTTAAAAACCACTACTACCGATTTCCATAGGGTCTAATAACTTAAGTATCTTATACAAATTTCCTCTCGATGATTGAATCTAAATTCACATCCTTTCAGGTGTAGATGAAAAGTTTTTCGTGGAACACGATTGAATTTTGCAAGCCTTCGTTTGGCATATGACCAGAATGATTCAATGCCATTGATAGGGCAATTACCACGGGCAAATTCATGCTGACCATGATTCACACGGAAAAGCTTTTTGTACCCCCTATCCACCAGCCCATCGTAGCCCCTCCCGCCGTCCGAGTGGATGATGCGGTTAAGGTCCACCTGGCCCTGGATTGCAGCCTGTAGCGGCTTCTTGGCGGCGTTCGGGACGATTTCCGTGTGGACTTTCCCGTGGCGTTCCAGAATCTCGAAGGCAATCATTTTACCTCCGGCACCGCGCCCTTTCCTCCCACGAACACAGCGCCCGCCGAAATAGGATTCGTCGACTTCAACCTCGCCGGAGAAGGGCGATGACACGTCACAAAGCCGGGCGATTCGGGCCCGTAGTTTGAATAACAACTGATTGATCTTCGGACGGCTTACATCGCTCGGCTCGGCGGTTTTCGAGGCCGGAAATCATGCGCAAAATAGTATACAATCCATCTGAATTTGGCTTCCGAAAGGCGTGAACGCCTGAAATACTTGTTTTTTCCTTGCATAACATAACCTTAGCATGCGGTTGCAGTGCTAAAGTTATCTAGAACCAAATGTTATACGTGCTGCAAGGATGCCTTCATAATCGGCGTTGCGATAAGCGGGTTCAGCCATCGGGGTCTCTTCGAGCTGGATTCAGGCGATTCCCGTCATCGATAGGATTCGCTATTCAGGATTACTCCTAAGTGCATCAGTGCCGAAGTAACGATGGCATGGGAACTGTTTTTTGCCACAATGAGCATGTCTTTAGGGAACCGCGAATTCACACGAAGGCAGACACGGATGTTGATTTGTGTGAATTCGTGGTTCTTGTTTTCGGTTTTTGTGTACAGCTGTACTAGATCAGCTGTTTCTACTTTATCGGAGATGTGACAAAGAGAATAATTGCGCCAGTGCTGCATAGCAGAAATCCTAATACCATGTTGGAGGTTGGACTTGCACCAACACTTGACTGCTTGATTGCGGGAATGGTCCGAAGACTTCCGCTATGCAGCACTAGTCGTCGGCTTTCAGGCGCCGCCGGGGGACAAGGGAGCCCGACGACGGCGTGGACGCTCGACTCCAGAGGTTCCCGATTCCGATCAGTCGATTTTTATGGTCTTAGAACGCAGGATCCACCGCTATGCCACCTACTTCCATGGTTAGGCGACTGCATTCGGCAATCATGACAAACGCCTCGACGAAAAGCGGGACCTTTCGTGGTTGCTCGGTGAGGGTCAGATTGGATTGATACTGACGCCTCGGTCGGGGCCTTCCTCCGCCTCCTGTTCCTGACCAACCGTGAAGCAGGTCCGCCTCGGGTCGAGTTTGGCCCCGGAAGGCTCCGGATCGCCGATACGATGCTTCGGTTCAGCACGGAGGACCAACCCGGATTCGACACCGTCACCGATCTGCTAAGTAACTCAGGATTGCTTTTAAGCAGACAGCTTAAGAAGAAGGCGCGGATGACCTGCATTTGCTGCAGACCTATCATGTCATCTACCCATCCGGTACCCGCATCCTGACCCTGAGCCGCCATTCCCTCCTGGCATTGGTCTATTGTGAGATCGAACCCCTGACGGTGCGCCCGGTCTGAGGCTGTTCGCAATCAGCTGTTAGTGAGGCTTGTCGGGTCCCAGATGATCATGGGACCCTCACAAGACATTCCTGCAACCGCTCCCTGAAACAGTTAAAGCTCAGCGGGGTAGTGGTGGTATCTAACTGGTAGAAAGAAGGTTGGGCTGCTGTGCGGCCCGGTAGACTTGGACTATCAACTACGCTTCGGACGGCTGGAGGGGCTACGATGGGCTAGTAGATAGGGGGTACAAAAAGCATTCCTATGTGAATCATGGTCAACATAAATTGCCTGTGGTAATCGCCCTATCAATGGCATTGAATCATTCTGGTCATATGCCAAACGAAGGCTTGCAAAATTCAATGGGGTTCCACGAAAAACTTTTCATCTACACCTGAAAGAATGTGAATTCAGATTCAATCCATCGAGAAGAAAACTTATATGATTGAATTTTATTCTGCTGAGAGAAAATCCTCTCTAAAATTATCTAGACCCTCTCATTTAATAATGATCCACTACCGTTGAAATTAGGTATTAGCGTCGTGTTGCATTACGTCGCGTTCGACGCCGTGCCCCCGAGGCGTTTCCCCGCGCAGCTAACGCTGCCTACACGCAAAGCGAGATCCGCGTATGCCGGCCGCGCGGGGTAATGTGGGTGGACAGGTTATGTTTAAGACGCCGGCACCGGTGCTACAAGAGATCAGCAAGCCTTTGTGCGTCGAACGCAACACATCTGGTCTCCCAGACAGCGCCAAGTAACTCAGGATTGCTTTTAAGCAGACAGCTTCTAAGAAGCTATCGGGATTTGGTGGTATGGCAGAAATCGATGGAGCTGGTGGGGCGAGTTTATCGGATGACAAAGGCGTTTCCCGATCGCACAACGGTTGGGCTAGGTAACCTCAGGACAGATCCGCAAGGGGTAATGGTGGTCTTTAACTGGTAGAAGGTAGGTTGAACCGCTGTGCGGCCCGGTGGACCTGGACGATCAACCACGCCATCAGTTAAAAATCTACCACCACCCCGCGTAGGTTCTCTCGCTGTTGGAAGAAATGTCGAAGATGCTCGATGCGTTGAGTAATGAAGCTCCGGACCACCACTAACCGCTAATCACTCATGATCAAGCACTATTCTCTCATTCTTGTCGATGGCTCATCCTATCTGTTCCGCGCCTATCATGCCCTCCCTAAGTTGGTCAACTCGAAAGGGGAAGCCACAGGCGCGGCGATCGGTGTGCTCAACATGCTGCGCAGGCTCAGCGCGGACTACCGACCCCAATATATGGCGGTGGTGTTCGATGCCGCCGGTAAGACCTTTCGGCACGCGATCTTTCCCAAGTACAAGGCCAACCGGCCGCCCATGCTGGAGGATCTGCGCGAACAGATCGCGCCCCTGTACGAGATTATCCGCGCCATGGGCTTGCCGCTGCTAGTGGTCCCCGAGGTCGAGGCGGATGACGTCATCGGCACCCTCGCAGTGCAGGCCGCGGCCGAGCACCTGGATACCCTGATCGCTACCGGCGACAAGGACCTGGCCCAGCTAGTCAACAACCGCATCACCCTGATCAACACCATGAACGACACCCTGCTCGACCGGGTGGGCGTCATCACCAAGTTCGGCGTCCCGCCGGAGCGTATCGTGGACTATTTGAGCCTGACGGGGGACAGTATCGATAACGTCCCCGGCGTGCCCAAGTGCGGGCCCAAGACGGCGGCCAGGTGGATCGATGAGTTCGGTAGCCTGGGTGGGGTGATCAAGAACGCGGACAAGATCAAGGGCAAGATCGGGGAGGGTCTGCGGGGGAGCATCAAGCGGCTATCCTGCGCGCGGACGCTGGTTACTCTCAAGCTGGACGTCCCCCTAGACCTGGGGCCCCGGGATCTGGCGCCCCTCCCCCCTGACCCGGATCGCCTGCGCGACTGGTACGAACGCTTCGAGTCCAGGCTCCTATTGGCAACCTTGGGAGATGAATCCAACCCGGATCAGGAGGATGACTGGCCAGTCGCGGAGCCGGCAATGAACAATGAGTATGAGATTCTACGCTCGAAACCGGCCCTTGAGACCTGGCTCGAGCGCCTGGAATCCGCGGACCTTTTCGCCATCGATACCGAGACCACTAGCCTGGATTACATGCAAGCCAGGCTCGTGGGCCTGTCCTTCGCCGTCGAGCCGCACCGGGCAGCCTATATCCCGGTGGCCCACGACTATCCGGGGGCGCCGGAACAGCTCGACCGGGACTGGGTGCTAGAGCGTCTGAGGCCCCTGTTGGAGGACCCGGCTCGGCCCAAGCTGGGCCAGAATCTCAAGTACGACATGAGCGTGCTGGCCAATCACGGCATCCACCTGGCGGGGATCGCCCAGGACACCATGCTGGAATCCTATGTGCTGGCCAGCACCGCCACCCGCCATGACATGGATTCCCTGGCGAGGAAGTACCTGGAGCAGGAGACCACCCGGTTCGAGGACATCGCCGGCAAGGGCGCCAAACAGCTAGGCTTCGGTCAGATCCCCCTGGAGCAGGCCGCCCCCTATGCCGCCGAGGACGCGGACATCACCTTGCGCCTGCACCGGGAGCTGTTCCCCCGGCTGCAGGCGGAACCCTCCCTGCTGAACCTCTACCGGGAGATCGAGCTACCTCTGGTGTCAGTGCTCTCGCGCATGGAACGCAACGGCGTGGGCATCAACGCGGATTTACTCGCCGCCCAGAGCGCCGAAATGGCCGCGCGTATGCAAAATCTGGAGCAGGCGGCCTTCGATGCGGCGGGACGCAGATTCAACCTGGGCTCTCCCAAGCAGATCGGAGATATCTTCTTTCAGGAAAAGGGGCTTCCGGTCATCGCCAGGACCCCCAAGGGAGCCCCATCGACCTCCGAATCCGTGCTCCAGCAGCTCGCCGAGCAGGGACACGAGCTGCCGCGACTCATCCTGGAATATCGGGGGCTGGCCAAGCTCAAGTCCACCTACACCGACAAGCTGCCGCAGATGGTCGACCCAAGCACCGGCCGGGTGCACACCAGCTATCATCAGGCGGTAGCCGCCACCGGCCGCCTCTCCTCCTCCGACCCCAACCTACAGAACATCCCGATCCGCAGCGAAGATGGGCGACGCATCCGCCGTGCCTTTATCCCCGCGCCCGGCTATTGCATGCTGGCGGCAGACTACTCCCAGATCGAGCTGCGCATCATGGCCCATCTCTCCGGCGACGAGCGGCTGTTGGCCGCCTTCGATGCGGGCCTGGACATCCATCGGGCCACCGCCGCGGAGGTCTGGGGCGTGCCGCCCCAGGAGGTCTCCGACGACCAACGTCGCTCCGCCAAGGCCATCAATTTCGGGCTCATCTATGGGATGTCCGCGTTCGGCCTGGCCCGCCAGCTCGGCATCGAACGCCAAGCGGCCCAAGAGTACGTGGACCTCTACTTCCGACGCTATCTGAAAGTCAGGGAATTCATGGAGAACATCCGCGAGAAAGGACGCAGGGACAAGTACATCGATACCCTGTTCGGCCGCCGGGTCTATCTGACCGGCATCGACCACAGCAACCAGGGCCGGCGGGCGGGCGCCGAACGCACCGCCATCAACGCCCCCATGCAGGGAACGGCCGCGGACATCATCAAGCAGGCCATGATTGCGGTGGACCGCTGGATACGGGATGAGCTACCCGCGGTGCGGATGATCATGCAGGTCCATGATGAGCTGGTGTTCGAGGTGGCGGAAAAAACGGCGGAAGCCACAGGGGAACGCATCCGCAAAGAAATGGAAGCAGCGGCGAAGCTCCGGGTGCCCTTGGCGGTCGACCTGGGGATCGGGAAAAACTGGGAAGAAGCACACTGAAGGAAAGCCACGAACTTGCACCAATTTGCATGAATCCTCCCTACGGACTCGGTTGTCGGGCTAGGGCGCGATCCGTCCAAGCAGCGTGGACCTCGCATTTTGGGTGTAGATCGGATTAGGCGCGCTACCTGATCTCGCAAGAACACAAACACCTTCGAACGCGCCGTAACCCAATACGACGCCTTCTCAGGCAACGCCGAATAACGCAGGATTGGACTGCTACGGACTACCGACAAAATCCCGCGGCCGGAAGGTGTTATCATTGCGCAGGGTGACCAGCCCCTCGCGGCCCATGGTCAGCACGAACAGCCCCTGGCGATAGACATAGCGGTCCGCGGATTCATCGATCGCCAAGGCGGCGATCGCCCCGGTATTCGGGGAAAAAATTCAGAAAGGTCTCCAGGTCCTTGAGGACCTTCAGACAGCGAACAAAGAGCATAAAGAAAAGCTTGACTCTTTAACTCACATTAAAATTTGGGACCTATATACATAGCTAGACACGGCCGGTGGATTTTCCCTTTGCAGACCGGATGAAATCCAGAAGTATGGCAACTCTCCCTTCAATCCGCTTCTACCCAATCCTCTCGCCAAAAGCCCAAAAGCTCTAGATAGCTATGTACATAGGTCCCTATTAAAACGGATTGTACCCTATTTTGAGTACGATTTACCGGCCTCGAAAATCGCCGAGCCGAGTGATGTAAACCGTCCGACGATCAAGCAGTTGCTATTCAAACTATGGACCCGAATCGCTCAGCTTTGTGACGCCTCATCACCCTTCTCCAGCGAGGTTGAAACCGGGGTAATAACGATTGTCTTCGGGATTCTGGAACACCACGGGTGGATCTACACGAAATCGTCCCGAACGCCGCTAAGAAGCCGCTACAGGCCGTAATCTGGGGCCGCGTGGCCATTGATAGCATCTCCACTCGGACGGTTGGAGGGACTATGATAGGCTGGTGGATAGGGAGTACAAAAAGCATTTCCGTGTGAACCACGGTCAGCATGAATTTGCCCGTGGTAATTGCCCTACCAACGGCATTGAATCATTCTGGTCATATGCCAAACGAAGGCTTGCAAAATTCAATGGTGTTCCACGAAATTTTTCATCTACACCTGAAAGAATGTGAATTTAGATTCAATCATCGAGAGGGAAACCTATATGAGCAGAATACTTAACTCTGCTGAGAAAAAACCCCCTCTTAAAATTACCTAGACCCTGCCATATGTATTGATAAGGCCCCTTAATTTTTTCCACAGTCTCTAGAGCGTGAGAGCGGATGGAACAGTCGGCAGGGCAGGCAGGCCGAAGTGTGGGTAATCCGGATCACGCCGAATGATCCATGGGCGACTAGTATTTATACCGATCCGGCGGCTTTCAGCGAGCACCGACGTGGGTTAAGCTTACCGGAATTCTCGTCTCCCCCGCTCACGGCGGTTCCACGACAGGATGCCTTTCGGCGAAGGGATCGGGGCTCGTTGCGGTAAGGGACAACCGGACCGTTCGTTTGGAATTCAAACCCTAACCCTCAATCCTTGTCTCGACCGGAGATTGTCAATGACTAACCCGAAACGCAGAATCCTGCTCCAGGGATCCTTGACCGCGGGCGCGGTCGGTGTCGCGGTGGGAACCGGTCTGCTCACACCGCGTGCCCTGTTGGCGGCATGGCCGGAAAGCACCTTCACGACCGAGCAGATGAATGATGCCCTGAAGGAGTTACTGGGCACCAAGACCTACCAAGCCAGCGACCGCGTCAAGCTCAAGGCCCCGGACATCGCCGAGAATGGCGCTGTGGTCCCGGTAACCATAGAGACCGACGTGGAAGGCATCGAGTCCATCTCGATCATCGCCACCGAAAACCAGACGCCCCTTATTGCCTCGTTCAACCTGGGCGCAGGCGCGCTCGGCTTCGTGTCGACGCGAATCAAGATGGCCAAAACGGCCACCGTCATCGCCCTCGTCAAGGCCGAAAGCCAGGTCATGAGCGCGTCCAAGGAAGTCAAGGTGACTATCGGCGGCTGCGGCGGCTGATGCCCTTCAAACGAACACGAGGTGAGAGGTAGCTGAAGAATGGCAAATCCGATCAAGATTCGCGCCAAGCTTAAGGGAGAGATAACCGAGGTAAAGGCGCTGATGAGCCATCCCATGGAAACCGGGCGGCGTAAAGACAAGGCGACAGATAAGCTCATTCCCGCCCACTTCATTCAGGAGGTGGTCTGCACCTGGCAGGACAAGGAGGTCATGAAGGCCCTATGGAGCGGTGGTGTATCCAAGAATCCCTACATTGCCTTCAGGTTCAAAGGCGCCAAGAAGGGTGATACCGTCCGGCTCTCCTGGATCGATAACAAGGGCGAGAGCGGCGCGGCCGAAACCGAGGTTAAATAGCCTCTGGTCGACAGGCGGCGGTTGGGCCATCCGATTTCGTCGCCTGTTCTTACAGTGGCCCCTGGTAGAGGTTCAGCATACCTTGCGGGCGTCTCCGGAATCGCTTATAGGCCCAGAGGTACTGCTCCGGACAGGTATTGATGGCCTCCTCGATACCTCGATTGAGTGCCGTCGCACCGGTGATTGCGTCTTCGGAATCGATGCCTGCCGGTGCCGGCAGGCAATGAATGTGAAAGCCCCCGGCGTGGGGTAGCCGCACCGCGAACAGAAAAATCACGCGCGCCCCGGTCCTGCGCGCTAGCCGATTGATCAGCAGCATGGTCAGGGCAGGGACCTCGAAGAAGGGGGCAAACGCGGATCCGGGGGTCACCCTGGGTTCCTGGTCGGGGAGAATCCCGACGTACTCTCCGCGCCGCAGGGCCTGCATAAGTTTGCGGATCCCCTGTCGATCGGTGGGAACCAGCTCGGCGCCGGCACGCCCCCGAACCTCGCATATCAACCAGTCCAACTCGGGCTGAGGCTTGTAGAGCGTCGTTGTAGGTCCTTGAGCGGAGAGATACAGCCCCGCCAATTCCCAGGCGCCCAGGTGCGGGGACAGGACGATCATCCCGCGCCCGTCGTCGCGGTGCAACAGCTCCCCGCCCGAAACCTCACGCACCAGCGATAGAACCTTCTGGGCCGGGCGGAGCCACAGGTAAGCGACCTCACTATAGGTCTTGCCGTATTCGAGGAATGACCGCCGGCGAAAGGCAAGGGCCCGGGCAGCTTCGAGGTGCGGGAAACAGAGCCGGACGTTGATCAGGGCATTGCGACGCTGCTTGTTGGGGATCTTCAACATCAGCCAACCGATGCAGATCCCGAGCCTGTGAGTCAGGGAGAGGGGAAGCCGGGCTATGGCCCGCAAGACCGATAGCGCAAAACATTCACGCAAGGTACCGGGAGCTCGTTGCTCATACCCTTTTCCAGCCCTTTCCGTCGCTACCCTCCGCTTCATGGCTACCGCTCGGGTCCCACGATTTCATGCGAAAGAGACGCGCTATACCCGACGCACGTGAATAGCTTGGTAAGCGAGGTGCGGCGATCGTGCCCGAGAGCAAGGCGCGATGAGGAGGAATAGCCAGCCCTATTGCGATGAGTCGCAACGCCGCTATCGGGTGCGAGAAGCGCGCATCGCGGTGAAATATTCACGTGCATGGGGTATGTTATCAAGTCTGGTGTGTGCGGTCTGAATCATGGCCGGATCAGATGATAAGCCTGTTGTTCTTGTGGCAGGTCAGCAGCCCCGAGTACAGCGGTGCCGAAGTACTGATAACATCGGTTCGGTGCTTCCGGCCCTGAAGCGCGGGCAAGCCCGCGCCTACCAGTCCGGTGGTTACCTTGGCCGGACTCGACCGACACCCGAATGACTCCGCCAGGGTTATGTCTTCGGACGGATTTATACGCGCTCGCCCGGCCATGATCGACCGTTCTCGATCTATCTTTGCATTCATTTGCGGTTTGGCTCTTCCATGATGTTTCTGCCCCACTCTACGTTATCGGTCGTTGAGAGCTTCCGTACAAGTACCCCTGGCATGACGCCGGTCTTGCATTCGCCCTCTGTTTGCTCCTAACCTTTGACGTATTTCTGGTTGCCGCCGCGGATTGTGTTTTTTCTCATGTTCCAATGCTACCGTTCAGCTTGATCAATTTCATCAAGTACCTGATTGGCGTCCTGCTTATCCAGGGCGTCAGCGTGCTGTTGGTGGTCACTGCCTACCGGACCGATCTGGAGCGGACCGGTTTCCTCTTTTTATTGCTCAATCTGGCCATTGGTACACTGACCGCTTTTTGGTTCACCTCTATGGCCGAAGGCCTGCGCAAGCAGGCGCTGTCGCGGGCGCGGGAGGGCTTTGCGCGCGAACGCGAGAAGCTTCGGGTGCACGCGGAGAGAGAAAAAGCCAAGGAGGCCAGGAATAGTCAACGACGGATCTCCCGGGAGAAGCAACGCGCACGGCAAGGCGGCAGTCTAAAGACCAGTCTGATGCTGGGCGGGGCAGTCGGCGTGGGCGTGGTCATGGTGCTGGCGCAGTTTGTAACCCTGGGTCTGCTCACCCTGACCACGGCCGGCGGTGCCGCCTTGGGGTACGGTCTGCGAGCCCGTCAGGATCGATTGGGATTCGGGATCGGCAAGCTATTGCCACACAACGAAAAATCGGTCCGGGTAATCGAAGCGCCGGCTACCGAACGGACAATCGAAAACAAGAAACAAACACCGAAGGTAGCCAGTGTGTGATCGGGTTTCGACAACCATCGGAACGAAAAGCGCCGGCGCCGGCGCTCGCGCAGGACAGCTGGGCGCAACAATCCACTGCGGGCGGTCTAGGGGTAGGTTGCGTTGAGATGCCAGCACTAGTGTTGCAGGAGATCAGCGGGCCTTTGAGCGTCGAACGCAACAGGTTCGGTTCCCAGACAGCGCCGAATCATCCAGGATTGCCGATGAACAAGGCTACCGGCATGATCGCCGGTCCACACTCCTCGCCTGTGCCGCCGCCGGCGTTCCCAATGTCGGTCGTCGTGGGTTTCCGCCCGGACCGGGCGTTGGAGGACCGGGCACCGGGAGTTGGTCGGCTCGTCGCGGGCGGCCATGTGGCCGGTGGAGACTAGGCGGTGCGCGGCGTCCCGATCCGTGTCGAGGAGAACAATCGGCGGACTTTGTGGACCGGGCTCGCGGTGAAGCTCCACAAGGACGACGTGGTAAAGCTACTACCCCAACCTCATGGCAGAACACCCCAGCGTGTTCGTGGTCGCCCGAGACGAAGGCGACGTGTTTTTGGAACCCTACCTGATCACCGTAAGCTACGGTGAAGCGTCTTCCTACATGGAAACGGACGAATGCGTGTTGGTAGTAGTGGTTTTTAACTGGTAGAAAGTAGATTGAGCTTCTGTGCGGCTTGGTAGACCTGGGCGGTCAACCACGCTACCAGTTACCAGAAGCTGTTTGGTTAACGGTTTGGAGGACTAGGCGTGCTGCGTTCGACGCCCAAAAGCCCGCTGATTATCTGCCAGGTCAGTGCCGGCATCTTAACGCAACCTGTCCACCCACTAATGGCCCCCGGCACAGCCTGCACGCGCGGATCTCGCTCAGTAAAACGCCGGCGCGTCCCGGCGGCCTCGGGGCTCGAAATTGGAGCGCCGAGCCGTCAACCAAGAATCATGTGCAAGGGACGGAGACGGGCCCGCCGGGTTTTTCGCGACGGACCCGAATGGCGGTTAGCCGACCTTTCCACACGCAGCCGGTATCCAATGCCCAGGTATTATACCCAACCGCATAGCCCAGTGTTGACCAGTGCCCGAAGATGATGCGTATATTTTTGGTTGCTCGGTTCGGTACGGTGAACCAAGGCAAATATCCGGACGTTTGGGAGCCCGGAGCGGCCTTTTCTTTCAGAGCCAGGGTTCCGTCGGCATTGCAATAACGCAGACGAGTGAAGCAGTTGGTGATGAAGCGCAGGCGCTCCATACTGGAAAGCGTGTCGGACCAGCGGGTGGGCTCGTTGCCGTACATGGCGTCCAGATAGTCCGGATAATCGGGACCTTGGAGCACTGTCTCCACCTTGTGGGCGCAGGACAAGGCGGCGCGGAGATCCCACTGGGGCGGGAGCCCCGCATGGATGAGGGCGAAATTCTTGTGCTCGTCGAAATGCATCAAGGGACGGTGGCGCAGCCAATGCAGCAGTTCGTCCCGATCCGGTGCCTGGAGTACCGGGGCGAGGGTGTTCTCTTTTTCCCGTCTCGAGCTGCCGTCCGCCAGCGCGAGCAGATGCAGATCGTGGTTTCCCAGAACCGTGAGGGCACGATCGCCGAGTTCCTTGACAAAGCGCAGAGTGGCGAGAGAATCGGGCCCCCGATTGACCAGGTCGCCGACAAACCAGAGTCGGTCTCGGGCCGGGTCGAATCGTAGACTATCGAGTAGCCGCCGCAGCCTTTCGTAACAGCCTTGGATGTCGCCGATCGCGTAAGTCGCCATGGGTGCTGTGCCGTATATTTCTCAGAAAATCGAAAGTAATGCCAGGTTTGCTCCCACGCTCCCTCAGAGAAGCGGGTTGGGGTGGAGGGACCGAGGGCTTTGGTTTCGATACGGTTTGGTAAGATGCTCCCCGAAAGGTGACGGAGCAGGGTTGGAGATCGGGAGGAATACCGACCGCGGTGGGGGTATCCGTCTTGTTGGAATTATGCTTTATTTCGTTGATTCGTTATGGATTCAGGACTGCTGACGGTCATGGAGGGGCAGCTGGCCACCCCGGACGATGAGAATCCATTGGCGCGTGGATTTTGCCTAGCGTTCAGGCCACTACCATGACCAGTGGGTCGAGGTCGGGAGGTGTTTGCGGTGATTTTCACGGTAACAGTCCGGAATCCATAAAGAGCCTATTGTGGGTAATGGTGGTATTTAACTGGTAGTAAGGTTAGGTTGGACCACTGCGCGGCCCCGGCAGACACCTGGACGATCAACCACGCTATCAGTTAAAAATCTACCATCACCCCTATTTGTTTTGTAAGCGTTGTAAGTGTTGTAAACTCGAATACTCCAAGGACCGTGATGAAGGTAGTGATAGATTTTTAACTGATAGCGTGGTTGATCGTCCAGGTGTCTGCCGGGGCCGCGCAGTGGTCCAACCTAACCTTACTACCAGTTAAATACCACCATTACCCTTGAAAATTCAACATTTCATCGGTACGTCTATGTTCCAGGAACGTAAGCGGCGTAGGCCTGATCCGTTTTCCGTACTCTTGATCCTAGTCACGCTGGGGATGTCCGCCACCTTAGCCTACCAGATTTCCGTCTACTATGGGGTAGACCAGATCCCCATTGCCAAGCGCACTCCCACCTTGAGTAGCGTCGGTGGATAATATGCCGCTTCGGTTGGTCCTCATGCACGGCAGGATCGTGACTATATCCCCGTGGGGTCAGTGGCTTATAGGGTTTCCCGCTCCGACTTATCAGGCGTGAGTTCTCCGGTTATTGGGAGACGCGCCGGGCAGATTAGACTTCAAGGGTCTAAGTAACTTTAAAGAGAGGATTTCCTCTCAGCAGAGTAAGTATTCTGCTCACATAAGTTTTCCTCTCGATGGTTGAACCTAAATTCACATCCTTTCTTTCAGATGTAAATGAAAAGTTTTTCGTAGAACACCATTGAATTTTGCAAGCCTTCGTTTGGCATATGACCAGAATGATTCAATGCCATTAATAATGGCTATTACCACGGGCAGATTCATGCTGACCATGATTCACATGGAAAAGCTTTTTGTACCCCCTATCTACCAGCCCATCGTAGCCCCTCTAGCCGTCCGAGTGGATGATGCATCAAGGACCATTTGGCCCCGGATCGTGGCCTGTAGGCGGCTTCTTGGCGGCATTCGAGACGATTTCCGTGTAGACTTTCCCGTGACGTTCCAGAATCCCGAAGACAATCGTTTTACCCCCGGCCCCGCGCCCTTCCTTCCCACGAACACAGCGCCCGCCGAAATTAGGATTCATCCACTTCAACCTCGCCGGGAAAGGGCGATGAGGCGTCACAAGGCTGAGCAATTCGGGTCCGTAGTTTGAATAACAACTGACTGATCGTCGGACGGCTTACATCACTCAACCCGGCGGTTTTCGAGGTCAGTAAATCGTGCGCAAATATAGTGTATAATCTATACTGAAATTGGCTTCGGAGATGCGTGAACCCATGAAACACCTATTTTTTCCTTGCATAACATAATGTTGCGCATGCAGTTGCAGTGTTAAAATTATCTAGACCCTACTTAATATTGCTGTACGGTTGCTGACAAGAACCTGTCCGCGCCGCGACAGGTCACCGATATCCCGACAAACTCTCCATGAGGAAACGACAATGAGGCTAATCCTTTTGGGCGCCCCCGGCGCGGGCAAGGGTACCGTAGCCAAGCTGCTTACCGCCGTCGACGGCTCGGTGCAGATCTCTACCGGTGATATTCTGCGGGCCGCGGTCAAGGAAGGCACCGAGCTCGGCAAACAGGCAAAGAAATTCATGGATGCCGGCGATCTGGTTCCGGACGAGCTCATCATGGGCATCATGAAGGAGCGCCTGAAGGAAGACGACTGCCTGGCCGGATTCCTGCTCGACGGTTTTCCGCGCACCATCCCCCAGGCGGAGCAACTCAAGGTGCTGCTGGCGGACCTCGGCATCAAGCTGGGCGCGGCCGTGAACCTGGACGTACCACGGGACGTGATCCTAGACCGCCTGACGACCCGCCGGACCTGCCTCGACTGCAGTGCCATCTACAACGTTAAGTCGGCGCCGACCAAGGTAGAGGGGGTGTGCGACAAGTGCGGGGGCAAGGTGGTGCAGCGAGACGACGAAACCGAGGAGGCAATCTCCAATCGCCTGGACGTCTACAACGAAAAGACCGCCCCCCTGGTGGATTTCTACCGGGGTGAGGGCTTGCTAATGGACGTGGCCGCCACCTCCAGCGAGGCTGTCGTTGCGGCCATTCGTAAGCGCACCGGCGCTTAACCTCTCACCGACGGGCGACCTCCGCCCGTCGGTCCCCAAGCTTCGGGGATCTCGACGACCCGCGGACTCCCGCGTAACACCATGGCCCGCGGAATCCATCTCAAACAGCTCAGGTCCGCCGACCTGCACGCGATCGGGGTGCCGAGCGACCGCTCGGGTGAAACCGCAGATGGCGAAAGCGGACGACCCTTCGGCTGGTTGGCCGAAGCCGATCCCATTCTGGCGCGAACCTTGGAGGAAGTGCGTCAGGGTCTGGAAGCGACCCTTTCCCTCCTGGACGGGGCCCTAGCGGCAAGCCCCTCGCCGCCGGTGCGGCCATCGCCGGACAAGGAGTGAGACGCCAGTGCTGATTTATTGCTGGTTGCTAGTAAAAACTATGGATTTTAGACCAAGGGCTTTAGTATTTTTTGGCTATGAGACCGAAGAAGCACGCGATACATGCGGTTTGCGATCTGAAGGTTTATCTGGTACGGATCACGAAGTATCGCTATAAGGTACTGACCAAGGATGTGGGGAAGAGAATACGGACATTGGTTCGACAGGCCTGCGCTGCTAACGATATAAGAATCATCCAGGGAGTAATGAGCAAGGACCATGTACCTCTCTACATCTCTTATCCGCCCGGGTTGTCGGTTAGTGAAATCATGAAGCTATTTAAAGGGAGGACATCGCGCAAACCACAACCAAAATTCCCGCATTTGAGGAAGCAATATTGGGGACGTCGCTTTTGGGCCATTGGGCATGATGCTTTCAGTTCAGGGCATTTACAGACAATATGATCAGAGAGTACATAAAGAGGCATCGAGAATACCAAGGTCATAATGACGATAATTTTCCAATCGAGTGCGCCCCGACTTTCAGTCCCTTCGAGCTGACTTCAGTCTGAGGCTTTTAGTAGCTCCCCAGACTATGGACTTTCAATCCATAGTGGTTGATTCTGCGGTGTGCCCTTCCTCCGGTCAGGAGGTCGGTTGGGCAAAGCCCTTAGATACTCTAGTTCTGATACAAGGCCAATATGCCTCCTCATTCACAGAAATTTACCGCTGCCGCATAAATTGGGTTAATCGGCCACCGCATCGTAGGGAGAATGGAAGCGGCAGCTGTCGGAGGGAGTGCGGTTCTT
>Ga0209052_1000104_pt1 | contig 38544 bp, 27 predicted proteins | sample WorMetHEROISLAND_2_FD_187409 | JGI IMG/M metagenome (GOLD analysis project Ga0209052, IMG submission 187409) | Marine gutless worms symbiont microbial communities from Max Planck institute for Marine Microbiology, Germany - Olavius sp. 4 HERON... | ecosystem: Host-associated > Annelida >...
CATTATGAAAGTAAAGAACCGGCCAGCTTTTCGTTTTAAATATGCGTTACAATGGGTTTTTCCTGTACACAATTTTCGATATGAAACAAAAACAAGTAGTTCTCATCAATTTCGTGCAACATCCGGGTTAGGTGAGCGGATTGACTTAAGTCAAAGTGCTGGAGGGTTCAGCAGTGTTAATGAATACGTCAACATTTGGAGTGTCCAAAAAAAAATCAAAATTCAGAGGTGTATTATGGGAGGATGTGTTCACTGCGGCGGCAACGCCAATCCTTTTTCAAAAGGCCGCGAGCTTGTGGAGTTCGTATACAGTGCCCATGATGGCGCGGTAAGAGACCAGCTTATTCCCAACGGCGGTCTGGAAACCAATTGCCAGGGATGCGGCAGCGGATTTACCCTGATGACCTTCGTGGGCGAGTGTCCTGAATGCGCAGGGGTTCACGCGGTGTCCCCGCCCCAGTGCCATGATGCCGCCAACATCCAGTTTGCCGGCAAGGATTTCAAGCTTCCAGAGCGTTGATCTTAGCCGGCCGCCATTGACTGTCCCTCGATAGGGCTGGAAATGGTTTTGAAACCACTTCTTGAAAGGGCAGGATCACGACAAAGAAAAAGGCCCAGCCAAGGTCATAAAATCTGAACCAGGCTGGGCCCAACAAAATGAGTCAGGGCGGGATCCCTCGAGCGGCTGTCGGCTGAGCACACTCTGTTTTATGAAGACCGCTCCATGATTTTGGTCAGGATTGACCGGCGAATTCCTCCGCCACTTTAGCCAGCAATTTTTTCTGCTTTTCCAGTTTCTCGTTAAAGACTTTTTCCTTTTCCGACAGGGCGTTAACCTTTTCTTCTTCAAGCGCAGCTTTCAGATCGGCCAACTCGCTCTTGTGCTCCTGTTTCGCTTCCTTCAGGGCGAGCTCATGTTCCTTCTGCAATTTCGCGGCTTCGCGTTCGGCTTGCTTTTCGAGCTCCTCCATTTTTTTGGCCAGATCCTTCTGCTTCTGGGCTTCGAGTTCCTCCTCCCTTTCGGCGAATGCCTCGTCCCGTTCCTGTTCGACCAGTTCCAGAAGCTCCTCTTTTTCCTTTTGCAACTTGGCGGCTTCTTTCTCGGCCTGAGCCAGCGCTTTTTTGGTTTCCTTGGTCGAGTCGGCGGCTTCTTTCTGGGCCTGCTCGATGGCTTTTTCCGTTTCCTTTTGCAATTTAGCGGCTTCGCGCTTGGCTTGGGCTTCGAGCTCCTGTCTTGATTTTTCTAAATCCTGCTGCTTTTGCTTCTCGAGCTGCGCCTCTTTTTTGGATAGAGCGTCAGCTCGATCGCTCTCGGCTTTGGCAAGGGCTTGCTCTTTTTCCTCGAGCAGTTTGGCGGCCTTTTGATCGGCCTGTTCTTTGAGCTCGAGCTCTCTCTTGGCCAGCTCCAGCTGCTTTTGTTTTTCGAGCTCCGCCTCCTGTTTGGCCAGGGCCTCGGTCCGCTCCTTTTCGGCTTTGGCCAATTGCTCCAGGGCACTTTCTTTTTCTTTGATTAGTTCGGCCGTGTCACGTTTGGCCTTCTCTTTGATCTCGAGTTCGGTCTTGGCCAGCTCCAGCTGCTTTTGTTTTTCAAATTCCGCTTCCTGTTTGGCCAGGGCCGCAGCTTTTTCCTGTTCGGCTTTCAGCAGGGCGGCCTCTTTATCCTTCTGCAATTTCTCGGCTTCGATTTCGGCCTGCTCTTTGAGCTCCTCCTCTGTTTTGGAAACCAGAAATTGCATTTTCTTTTCGAGTTCCACTTCCTGTTTGGCCATGGCCTCTTCATGATCCTTTTGGGACTGCTCCAGGGCGCGTTCTTTTTCTTTCAGCAATTTTGCGGTTTCGCGCTCGTCTTCCTCATTGTTGAGCGCGCGCTCGTGAATAAAAAGCATTTCCAGGCTCATTTTGTATTTGTCAAAGGCCTGCTGAAACTGCAATTGATCCGGAAACAGGGTGTTTATGTGTTCCATCAGCAATGAAACCGGGAAGGCCCACCAACGAGCTGATGATGGCCACGGAAGCGCCGGATTTGATATCGCCGCCTTGATTCAGCGCCAGATAAAAGCCGGCAAATGTACCAATGATCCCAATTAGAATAATCATAAAAGGCGCCCGGAAAAGTACGCTGGCGACATCCTCCGATTCAAATAATCTAAAGGTGCGCGAAAAATGCGGATTGTCGTCCAGCGCAATGCGGGAGATGATTTCATAATCCGGCTCGCGGGCGTAGGTCTGCTCCTTGAGTTCACCGACCGTCAAGTTAATAATGGCGGAGACGCCGTCCTCGATTTTGAACAACCGGTCCAGCAATTTGCCGTGTTTTTTTTCGGTCAGGTCCTTTTCCACCAAAATCTCCTGGGTTTTCCCCAGCAGCAGATCCGCTTTTCTGTCGAGATTGCGCGCTTGCAGCTTGATTTTCTCTGCCGCTTGAATCTTGGCCCGCAGTTTGTCCAGCATGGGATTCTTGCCGGTATAGAGGGTGGCCGGAATCTTTAAATCGGTCGTCTTCAAGGTCGGATCGAAGTTGGCGGCCAGGGCCACCTCGGCCTGTTCCCGGACACTGTCCACATAGGGCAGTTGTGAGGGTTCTACCTGAGACTTTTTGTACTCGAAGACAGAATAATAGAAGGCATCAGCAAATCTAGTCAGCGCCAGTATTTTGTAGTGCAGACCAAACTTGAATACCGAGAATACCAGCAGACAGCCTATGATGCCCGCGACAAACAGATTTCCAACGGTAGCATTGGTAAACCCAAAATCAAAAAAGAAGACAACACAAAGCAATGGTATCACAATGGCCGAAATAACATATTTAAACATCATCGACTCCTTAATCCAAATACTCGCATCAGATGTACCAGTTAAAATGCGGCTTATTATTCCGTAAACAGCCGAAACTGCAAAATCGTCGCCTGTTCCTGCTTGCAGTCATACTCGATACAATCTGCAACTTTGCCCACCAGTTTCGGGTCGACAGGGGTTGCATTTAAAAAGCCCAGAGCTTCAATGCTCATATCCGCCTTCAATCTATCACGATGTTCAAAGTCGCCCATCTCCTTTTTATCGAAAATAAAGTCATACAGGGCTTTGGCGCGTTTGTTGCTCAGCATCATATTGTATTTGCGGGCTTTCTCCGACCCGGAGGACTTGTCGTGGATGTCGATATACACTCCTCCGTAAACGGGTGACGCCATCCCGGAAATTTTTAGGGTCTGGATCTGATCGGCCGCGTCCTTGTTGGCATAGATGGCTTGGGCGTACTTGGGGATCACCGCTCTCAGAAAACGTTTCATGTCTTCGGACAGTTTGAAAGATCCCCGGGCGAAATAGGACTCCTGAAAGTGAAGCTTAACCTTGCCGGTCTTCGGGTCTATTTTCACCGCGGAACTGTCAAAATCTCTGAAACTCTCGTTCAACTCATCTACAATCTTGTTTTTGGCCTCTAGAGCCCTGACATGGGGCTCGAGCTCTTCGGCCACTTTGGCCAGCAATTCTTTTTGCTTGCCCAGTTGATCGGCAAAGTCCTTTTCCTTTTCTGCCAGGGCTTTGGCCTTTTCTTTTTCAAGCTCTGCTTCCTTTTCGGCCAAGGCAGCCTGGCGATCCCGCTCGGCTTTTTCCAAAGCAGCCTGCCGTTCCTGCTCGGCTTTCTCCAAGGCGGCCTGCCGTTCCTGCTCGGCTTGGGCCAGGGCGTCCTCTTTTTCCGCTTTCAATCGCGCCGCTTCAAGCTCGGCCTGCTCTTTGAGTTGTTGTGCGGTTTTGGCCAATTCCTCCTGCTTTTTCTGCTCGAGTTCCGCTTCCTTTTGGGCCAAAGCGGCCAGGCGTTCCTGTTCGGCTCTGGCCAAGGCGGCCTCATTTTCCTGCTTCAGCCGCGCGGCCTCGCGCTCGGCCTGCTCTTTGAGCGCCTGCTCGGTTTTGGCCAGCTCCTGCTTGCGCTGTTCCTCCAGCTCGGCCTGCTGCTTGGACAGGGCGGCCTGGCGCTCCTGTTCCGCCTTGGCCAGGGCGTCCTCTTTTTCCGCCTTCAACCGCGCTGCTTCAAGCTCGGCCTGTTCCTTGAGCGCCTGTTCTGTTTTGGCCAGCTCCTCTTGCCTTTTTTGCTCCAGCTCGGCCTCTTTCTGGGCCAGGGCCTCATGCCGCTCTTTTTCGGCTTGGGCCAGGGCGGTCTCTTTTTCCTGATTTAACCGTTCTTTCTCGCGCTCGGCCTGCTCTTTGAGAAGCTGCTCGGTTTTGGCCAGCTCCTCCTGCCTTTTTCTTTCCAGTTCCGCCTCTTTTTTAGCCAGGGCCTCCTGCCGCTCCTGTTCCGCTTTGGCCAGGGCGGCCTCTTTTTCCTGCTTCAACCGCTCCTTCTCGCGCTCGGCCTGCTCTTTGATCTGCTGGGCCGTCTTGGTCAGTTCCTTTTCGGTGGTTTCAAGCACACTCTTGAATTGCTCTTTGACCTGATTCAAACGCTGCTCCTGCTCCTCAACCAGTGCCGATTTGGTCTGCTCGAGGTCCTTTTCCAGCTCCTGTTTGGTTTTTTGCAGCTCAGCCTGCTTTTTTTGTTCAATTGTCAGGACTTCTTTTTCCAGTTCCTGGTCGTGCTGATTTTCGATCTTGGCCAGGATTTCTTCATATTCCTCGGCCGCCTGATTTTGCTGCGCCTGTATCATTTGGGTGAATTGCGCCAACAACTCCTGCGCCTGGCGCTCCCGCTCGGATTTGATTTGATCCAGTGATTTGGTCGCCTGTTTGGCCATTAACTGTCTGCGTCTTATTCTGGCCTGTTCGGCGTCATCGATCTCCTTTAGTTTTTGGCGCGCATCTTCAACCTCTGAGATAATTTCTCTCAGTTTTTCATCGGTTGCCATTTTCGTGGCGGAGATTTCTTCATTCGAATAGATCATGAACACAATTGCAAGCACCGCAAACAGGTCCACCATGGGGACCAGGGCTTGCATGAATTGGGATTGTTGTGCACCTGATTTACCGGATTTCATAAGCTGCTATTGCCTTATATTAGTGAACTAGAATTTTCCGTGCCAAAATGCCGGCACGGGCCAGTTGAGAAACGGATTGTATCCTTTTTTGATCATCAACCTGTGAGCAGATCGCTTTATGCCCCCGGCTGCAGCCGCTCAAGCCTCTCTTCACATCACCAGGGGCGCTCTTGGCAATGGTATTTTGCCGGTCATCTGCCAACAGGAAAAGCACCAATCAGCTTTCTGCAAGTAATATGCCAGATTATAGGGCATCATCTATCCTTTTGCCGAACTGTAGCAGCGCTTCTTGATTGCGGACAAATCCTTTGCCGCTCAAGTCTTTTAACGGATTGTAAATCCTGGCGCGGACGGGAAGACGGGCTCTCGGAGAATGGACGCGCTTGATTCCGTCAGTGTCCTGTCAACGGTGTGGCATCCGTCAATTTTTTGAACATCAAGTAGGGTCCTTCACCTCGGTGTCAGTCTCGGCCCGATCGAAACGATTGCGGGCCGACCTGACAAAAAATGTCACATCAGCGCATTTTTGGGTATAGATATATAAAACGATGGTGGGAATTCGGGTTCGGCTTGAAATCTTGGTTCCAACCGAATATTAGAAAAATGGAGTTACGATCAACCAATTGCAGGACGACACGAATGAACCTACTCTTTGATTTAGACGGAACATTGACCGATCCTTTTGAAGGCATAACCAAGTGCATATTGTATGCATTAAACCGGCTGGGCAGACCGCTGCCGAGTGCTGAGGCATTGCGATGGTGCATCGGGCCGCCTCTGAAACAGAGTTTCACTAAACTGCTGGCCTGCAATGACGAAAAAACGTCGCAGAAGGCCATCAGTCTTTATCGGGAACGCTTCAGCACAACGGGCCTGTATGAAAACCGGATATACAAGGATATCCCTGCTGTGCTGACCACCTTAAATGATCTGGGGCATACGCTTTTTGTGGCCACATCGAAGCCTAAAGTCTATGCCGCACGGATAATCGACCATTTTAAGCTGTCGGGATATTTCAAGCGTGTCTACGGCAGCGAACTGGACGGCACACGAACGGATAAATCCAGTCTCATCGCTCATATCCTCCAGAAAGAGTCGCTACCCCCGTCCCAAACAATCATGATCGGAGATCGACGGCATGATGTTTATGGGGCCAGGGCCAATGACCTTCTTTGCATGGGCGTACTCTGGGGATATGGGGACCGCGAGGAGCTCGAGGTCGCCGGCGCCGATGCCCTGATCAAGGAGCCCCGGGAGTTGATTGCCGCCTTGAAGTCGGCAATCGATCCATATCTATGACCAGCGGTAAAATTTGTAAAAATTCAATAAATTCGATATAATATTGGAAAACAGGCAAATAGCACTCCTCTACAGTTTGGAACCATCTTTCTAAACCAATAATATATTTCCCACGATTATCCCTGATCATGAAAGGCGTGAATGTCTGGAGGCCCTATGACTGACGAACGCTATCGGGTTGTTTTTAAAGGCCAATTGGCTGACCATGCAACGCTTGATACAGTCACAACCAATCTCACATCCCTGTACAAAAACAATTCGGCCAAAGCGAATGCAATCCTTTCGAGCAGCAATGCCGTCATCAAAAAAGACATCGATTTAGCAACATGCCAAAAAATTCAAAGCGTTTTTGAAAAAGCAGGTGCGATTTGCTCCATTGAAAAGCAGAAAGCAGCTGCGGATGGATTGGATAATCTTACCATGGTGTCCGCTGACCTATCAGGTTCTCTCGAATCGGCATCTCCATCCGGAATTTCACAAAACACTGCGACGCCGTCCCCACCATCACGCCCCCCTGATCTGCCGCACCAAAGGCAAAGACGGCAAACTGTGCGCACCTCCAGTGCGTCCGCCAGGCAGGCCCTATCATCGACAGATATAAAGCGGCCGGATGAAAAATATTGCCGGCAATGCGGCCAACTCATCAACATAGCTGCCAAGACATGCTTTCGTTGCGGTGCCCAGGCCGGCAGGAAATTAAGCAAAACCGCCTTGCTGTTAATTACGTTTTTCACCGGAGGTATTGGCGGCCACAAGTTCTACTTGGGCAAGACAATGCAAGGCATCATGTACCTGGTATTCTTCTGGACCTTTATTCCGGGGTTGATTGCCTTGATAGAGTTTGTCATTTTTGCCACAGCCAAAGAAAAAGATCTTCAAAATAAATTTCCTGAGGCCGGCGGTAAAGAGTCTGTTATCCTACTTGTGGTTTTCGGCTTTGTAGGGATCATCGCAACCCTTGGAATCCTCGCAGCTATTGCGATTCCGAACTTCCTTGCTTATCGCAACAAAGCACATTTTGTGCAGATCGAAAAAGAATTGAAGGAATTGGCAACTCAGCAGGAATTTTACTTTGTCACGCATGGCAGATATACCCTATCATTGGACGAGTTGGACTTCACCCGGCAAAACAACCAAATCGATCTTGAAATTATTTCTGCCGGACAGGATTGTTTTTTGGCCCGGGGAACATTTGTAGGCACTTCCGCAGCGGCAACCATCGATTGCAACGGCCGGATTGAAAGAGAAAGCTTGGCTGTCGCCAACCAGGCCGGACAGGATACAGTCACCGAATTAAATTCCGTTATCTCCGAGGAGGGCTATTTTTCGATCAGCTTTCCAGGAGAGCCGACCGATTCTAGTCAGGAGATAAGTACGGCATTGGGTCCGATCACCCTGGTCATCTACTCCTATGAGACACGAAACGGCGCTTATCTTGCCAGTTACTCCGACTATCCCGTTGAAGTCGTCGAGCAATCCGATCCGGATGAACTTTTGAACGAGGCCCAGGCTGGTGCTGTCGGCAATGTCAGGGGGCAACTGATCTCAAGCAGAGACATCGACATTGCGTCCTATCCCGGCAAAGAAATCGTATTGAAGATACCGAAAAGCCAATCCATGCCTCCTGGTGGAATCGGCAAAGCCCGATTTTATCTCGTCGATAATCGATTATATCAAGTTTTGAGTATTCACGCCGGTTCAAAATTATCGGCCGCCACGGATCAATTCCTAGATTCTTTCGACCTTATGCACGAGTAACCGGACATATTGTTTGATTGATCAATTTAGAAACGGCACCGAAAGGCGAACCAAGCTATTCGGCTTTTAAAATCACCAGGGTCATGAAAAGGATGAAGCCCTCGCCGGCTGTTTCGACGATCCGGCGATATTTTTCTTCGCTTTTTCGCAGCGCTTCCTCGGCCTGTTTACGCTCCCTGACATCCCGAATGATACCGGTATAGTAAATTTCATCCCGCACGATCCAGGATGCCAGGGAGAGCTCAATGGGAAGCACCGTACCTGCCTTGGTGCGCGCAAAGAGCTCCACCGTTTTTCCGATAACGCGACTCTCCCCGCCGGCTGTAACCCGGGCCATCCCCTGGCGATGGGCTTCGTGAAAGCGTTCGGGGATGATGATCTCGAGGCGCTGGCCGACAGCCTCTTCGGCTGAAAATCCGAGTATTCGCGTGGCCGCATTGTTCCAGCTGACAATTTGGCCGGTGTGATCAGCCGAAATGATGGCATCAACCGCCGACTCGGTAACCGAGCGGAACTTCTGCTCGGCCTGTTTGCGCTCGCTGATGTCGCGGATAATACCGGTGTAGTAGCGCTCTTTATCCAAAAACCAGGTCGCCAAAGAAAGTTCCACCGGAAATTCACTCCCGTCTTTGCGCAAGGCAGCGACTTCAACGGTTTTGCCTGGGAGATATCGCTAAGCGCCTTTTTTCCGTCAGCCTTTCTATGCACCCGGTAGCCATTGTCTGCCAGCAGTTCCTGGAGCACAGCGGCGTCAATCGGATTGTCATCGACGATGATTATACGGCCGCGGTAGGGCATTTTTTCACCTTTCCGGGATAAAAACATTGAATTAGAGCGTTTGTCATATTTTAAACAGCTTCTATCCGCTAAACGCAACAAGTTCTTGTTGTTGGGAAATCCGGCAAACGGAGCATATATATGACAACCGCCCTAAAGGTCACACTGGAGAATTAAAAATCAAAATCTTTGTCGAAACCATTGCGTCTTGGTTCCTGATAGGCCCCGTTTACCTGCTCGAGGTCCAGCCACCACTTCTGCTTGTCGTCTGGTCGGCCGTATCCAAATAAATCATCGGCCCAGATACCCAGACGCCGCAAAGGCGGTAAATTGCGCATAGTCCAGTTAATGCTGCGGTGAAACAGGGTATACGGCTTGTTCCAGGGGCACACCTTGATACAGGTGCCGCAGCCCGAGCCCTGCTGGTTGCCCACCCGCATGGCGGTGCACTTTTCAATGTTATTCGGCCACTTCCGATAGCCGTTGTACATGACTTTGTCCCCGTGGCTAATCGCCTGCGACGGGCAATGCTCAGCGCATTTGGCGCATTTGGCGCAAAAATCCTGCAGGCCAAAATCAATCGGCTTGTCGACGGCCATGGGCAGGTCCGTGGTCACCACTGCGGCCTTGAAGCGCGGCCCCAAAAACGGGTTGAGGACAACATCGCCGATACGGCACATCTCCCCCAGCCCTGCCCACAGCAGTATCGGCGGCACCACGACCTGGTAGTTCATGGCATGATGCGCGCGGGCCGCATAGCCCAGACGCCGGATGTAATCGGCCAAAATGCAGGCGATAAAACCCGAGTTCGAATAGGCCAGAAAGCTCATCGAATTGCTGATCCAGTCATGGCCGTTAAACGCCGAGGCCGTCCGCCAGTCCTGATCGATCAATATAGCGACGGCGTATTTATGATTCAGCTCGACGCGATGGCCGTCATGCTTGGCGTGCGTGAACACGGCGTAGGGGGGCAATTCACAGATACCCACCATGTCGGCCCTCAAAAAATAGGCCGTTTCCTTGATGTGCCGGGCCATGACCCCGGGATCGTCGGTGCGAGGGGCCTTGCGCGTTGAGATCGGCTTCATGGGAGCCCACGAGGAAACACCCCAGGGGGTGCCGGCTTCATCCCGGCTGTCGGCCGGAACATCGACCATATGCCCCAGGGCACCGGTCATCGTCACCAGCGCTCCCGACAACGGGTGCTTGGGAACGAAGCGTTTGTACTCGGATTGCAGACGTTGACCGAATTCTCCCAGGCCGGCGCGATGAAATCCGCCGTGTCTTTCATCGACGCGATGAATTCGGGCCTCATCGATTGCCGTGGTCGGACGATCGACACGCTTCAGCGTATGAACCGGATAGGGATCCGGCAGGTTAGATCGACATCGGTCACGAAACCCGGAATCGATTGTTCGTGTCACGAAACCTCCATTATACCGGTTGTCAAATAAATGTTCCGTTTGCCCGGTTTACTAACAGGTGAACTTTGTGAGTATAGCGGATAGAAGCAAATTCCAACATGACAACCGCTATGTCATTTTTTTTTATGACCAAAATCTTAAATGCAACTTGAATATTATTTATCTCACGCCAAGGCGCAAAGACGCAAAGGAAATAACTAATATTATAAATTATCTTGGCGACTTGGCGTCTTTGCGTGAAAACATAAAGTTTTTTCCTCGATCAGACTGGACGCTTGCGGCCGGCGGCGGCGCCGATATCGCAATAGTATTCTGCAAAACGCGCTAAATTATCAAGCAGTGTTATTATCACTATCCCTTACTAATTCTTTTATCTTTAAAATGTCAGCGCTCATCAGATCACGGGCCCTGTCCGCATCCCGGTTGCGGATGGCGGCCAGAATTTCATTGTGGGATGCGATGGCCTGTCTTTCGAAATCAACCGATTTGAAATCGTAAAAGTACTCGCGCAGCAGTTCGATCAAAGACTGCATGAATATCTCCAGAATCGGGTTCCCGGACGCCCTGGCCAGCAGGATATGAAACTGACCGCGGTTGGCCTGCATCAAAACCGCGTCATCCCGATGCTTCTCCGCTTCCCGCAATATGGCATCGAGATCCTGCATGTCTGCCGGGGTGGCGTTGAGCGCCGCTTCTGCGGCCACATTGGGCTCGACGAGCAGCCGCACCATAAAGATGTTCTCGACGCTGACCCGGCCCGAATCCAACAGCCCGCGCAATGAGTCGCTGAGGGGCTTATGGTAGCCGTCGCTGACAAAAATGCCGCCTTTGGGGCCTTTTTTTATCTTGATCAGACCGAGTCCGTCCAGGATCCGCATGGCTTCCCGGACCACTGAGCGGCTGACGTCGAACTCCCCGGCCAGAACAAGCTCTGCGGGCAGTCGCTCGCCGGTGCGCAGCTGGCCGTTGAGGATGCGCATCTGAATCGCTTTGGCGATTTTTTCGGGATAGCGCATTTTATTCAGTGGCGTGAAGGTCATTGAACGGCGAATCCTCCTGCTCGCGCTTGTCGCTTGGGTTAAAATCCAGCCAGGGCGCCACTTGGCGCGGTTTCCAGAGTTTGCCGTAAAGATAATTGTCGACAACCGGGAAAAACGCGCGTGCGCCCCACGACCGGGTCAGCAGCCCGCGCACGATTTTGTGGGAAAATGTGTCGGGCCGGCTGTAAGGGCACACAGCCATGCAGATGGAACAATCCGTGCCCACTTTGGCCCAGTACTCGAAGCAGCTGTCTTCATTAAGCTTCCAACGTTCGCTGCCGTTGATGATTGATTTCCCATGCAGGGGAATGGATTTAGAAGGGCATGACTCAGCGCACTTTTTGCATTTTCGGCAAAACTCCTCGACACCAAGCGAAACGGGCTTGTCGGGTACAAGGGGCATGTCGGTGAGGGTGGCGAAAATTCGCACTCTGGCGCCGTATTTGGGTGCAATCAGATATCCATGGCGTCCCATTTCCCCGAGCCCGGCATCCACGGCCAGCGGCACCAGCAGCGTGTCGTAGTTGCGTGTGTTTTGGGCTACACCCCGGTAGCCCATGTGAGCGAACCATCGCGCCAGCAGCGTGCTCAAATAAGCGCCCTTGCCGTAGTCGTGGGCGCTTTCAGCGACCGACGGGGTATGGGGGGCGCTGCTGACGTGATCCCATCCCATTTCCGTCAGCAGGACCACTGCATAGGGCAGGATGTCGTCAAGTTGCTTGCCCCACTCCTCCCAGTTGCCGTAGTGGATCTCGCCGCGATTAGAATAAACCCACAGGGGGTTGACCCTGCATATGCCCACCATGTCGGCACCGAGGTGGCGGGCATAATTTTTGACCAGATTCGTGGCCCTGGCCGGATCCATGTTCATGCGATCTTCGGCTTGCACAGGATCGGCTTTGGCATGGGGGCCGAGAATGTTGGGAAGGTCGAAGGAGGCATGCACCATGGCCGTGTTGGGCTGATAGGCATTGTCGATTCGGCCGAGGGTTCCCAGCAGTCCCTTTTGGCGCCGCTGGGCGTCCGCCGCCTCCAGTTCGGGTCGGCTGTCGTAATATTTGCGATAGTAGGGGAGGTTTTCGGGACCCAGCCTTAGACGGGCAAAAACAATATCGCGCTCATCCACCCGGTTCACCGGCTGCACGACATGGCCGCCGGCCCCGGACAGAATCCGTCGATCGACCCGCGCAGGGATAAAAAGCGCCAATCCGGCAACCGCCAAGGCGGCGAAGACAACGGCGACAACGGCCCTGCCCGGAGGCACCCAAAGGATGACGGGAACCAGCATAATCCCGACGATCAGCAGCGCGGCGGCCGCTTTGGGAGCCCGGGGCTCTTTCTCACGGACGCACTCCAAAAAAAAGTTGGTGAGCAAACCGACCAGAATCAAATCAAAAACGATGAGAAGAAAAGTAAACATTTGACATCACTCTAATACATCGAATTTGGCAAAAACATGACAATCTCGGGAAAAACGATCAGCAGGATAATGCACACCAGCATGGCAAGCCAGAACGGCAGAATCCCGCGAAACATCGTGTTCATGGGAATGCCCCGGGCGACCCCGCTGAGCACGAAAACATTGACGCCGACCGGCGGGGTGATCAGGCTCATTTCCATGGTGAGGGTTATGATGATGCCGAACCAGATGGGATCGAATCCCAGCTGAACAATGATGGGAAACACGATCGGAACGGCCAACACCATAATGGACAGCCCTTCCATGAAACAGCCCAGGATGATAAAGGCGCCTACAATCAGTGAGAGGACCATATATCGGCTGACGGCCAAACCGACCACCTTTTGTGCCAGTTGATCCGGGATCTGACTCAGGGTGATGAAATACTGAAAAATCATCGCCCCGATGAGGATACCGAAAATCATAGCGGTCGCAGAGGCGGTGTCCTTGAGAGAACCGATCAAATTGGCCCGGGTCAGCCGTCTTTTCAGGAGCATGACCACCATGGCGCCGAATGCTCCGGCGCCGGCAGCTTCGGTGGGCGTCAGCCAGCCGGTGTACAAGCCCCCGATGACCAGAACAAAAAGGGCAATCAGCCCCAGGGTGGATTTAAGGGCGACCAGTTTTTCTCTGAAGGAAAAGGTGGGTCCTGGCGCTCCGATTTGAGGCCGGATCCGGGTCATCACGAATATGGTTGCCACGAACAACAGGGATAGGGCAATTCCGGGGACCATGCCGGCGATAAACAGTTTGCTGATGCTCTGCTCGGTCAAAATGCCATACAGTATCAGGACCGAGCTGGGGGGGATGAGTATCCCCAAGGTTGCTCCGGTGGCGATACAGCCGGTGGCCAATGCGTCCGAATAATTCATCTTTTGCATTTCCGGCAGGGCGATAGTGCCGAACATGGCTGCAGTGGCCAGGGATGATCCGGAAATTGCTGCAAAACAGGCACAGGCCCCCACCGTGGCCATGGAAAGACCCCCGGGTAAAGCACCGATCCAGCGATAGAGCATGTCATAGACTTCACTGCCCAATTTGGAGTGGTTGGCAAATTGCCCCATGAGCAGGAACAGCGGGATGACGCTCAGGGTGTAGTGGGCGGCCGTTTTGTATGGCTGAATGCCGAGAACGGCAACCCCGGCCTCGAAGGAGTTGAGAACGAAAAACCCCAAAAAACCGACCAGAGCCATTGCAAAACCGATTTGCATGCGCAGTCCCAGCAGGACAAACAGCAAGAGTATCCCGATGATTCCTACTGTGATGGGGCTCATGGCTTGCTCCCCCGGCTCAAGGCCGCCAGCGCCTTATAAAGCAGAATCAGGGCCAGCATGGCATTGCCGAGCACGGCCACAAATACGAAGGGGAAAATAGGGATTGCCAAATCAATGGACACCTCTTCCCATTGCATGATTTCGATGGCGTGCTTGAACGTACCCCAGGTCATCAGGCAGAAAAGCCCGCAACACAGAAACTGGGTCATCGCGTCCACCAGGGCCTGAGTCCGCGGGCCGGCCTTTTTCATGATCAGATCGATCCTGATGTGACCTTCTTCGGCCTGACATTGCGCCAGGGAGCAGAACACGATGACGGCCATCATCATCTCCGTCATCTCGCCTGCGCCGATAATGGTTATGTTGGTCAATTTACGCAGCAGCACATCGGCCATCGTCATGGTCATCATGGCAAAAAGAACCACCCATGTCAGGCGGTCCAACAGCCGGGCCAGCGGCAATAATCTTTTTTCCAATCCTTGCGTAATTCGGGTAAGCGTCATTTTTCAAACCGGGATGGGGATAAAGGGGCATGCAGCCGCCCCGTGCAGGTGCGCAAAATGCCGCTACAAAGCCATCCGGTCGTACCGGCATGCTTGAATGGTGAATATATCATCTTGCGGGCTAGGGCTTTTTGCCTGCAGCGACAACGTCATCCAATATCTGCCGCGACGGCATCTTTTTTTCCATTTTCTTTACCCAGTCGCTGCGCATGCTCATGGTGCCTTCTCTCAGTTTGGCTTTTTCTGCGGCAGTGAAGCTGTGGAATTGGATGCCTTTGGAGATGGCCATCTTGAAGTTTTCCAGGTCCTCATAATCAAAGGCACGGGCGGCACTGATGCCAAAGGCCGGCGGGGTGGCTTGATCGATGGCTTTTTTGGCATAGTCGGGCAGGGAGTCCCATTTCTTTTTGTTCATGAGTACGACCATGAGGGCCCCGGAGTAATTGAGTTCGGTCATATGATTGACGACACCGACCAGCTTGTAGCGGTTCAGGGCGGAATAGGCGGTGAAGGCACCGTCCACGACGCCTTTCTGGAGCATGATGTTCAATTCGTCCACGGTCTTGCCCACCGGGTTTCCGCCGAGCTTTTTGACCCCTTCGGTTTCAACGGCATTGCCGGTCCGGATCTTAAGGCCTTTGAAATCGGCCATGGATTCAATCGGATGCGTGACCGTGAATACCTGGCTCATGGGCGCGGCCGTAAACCACAGCACTTTGAACTGCTTGTAATCTTTGGCAAAATGCTTCTCATACAAGGCATACATGACTTCAGTCTGCTGTACGGCGCCGTCAAACAAAAACGGCAGGTCAAACACACTGCTGCGCTGAAACCGACCCCTGACATAGCTCGGGATTACAAAACCGATGTCGGTAATGCCGTTTTTGATGGAATCCACCATTGTTTTGGGATTTCCCAGGGTGCCGCCCGGGTAGATTCTTACCGTGACCTTGCCGTCGGTCAGCTCGGCAACCTTTTGGGCAAACGGATCAAAGGCCATGCGGTGCTGGACATGCATGGTGGGCATGAAGTGCGCCAGTTTCAGCTCAATTTTTTCGGTGCAAAAACCCGGCGTTCCAACAACCAGTGCCATAACTAAGGCCATCCCAACAGCAGATGAAAATAGAATCACTTTCCTCATGATCAAACCTCCTCCCCAATGTGTAAAAACCAATTAAGCCGGGCTCAAATACTCATTTCCCCGACGCCCGGCAGCTCAGTCTGGATTTTGCAGGCAAAATCTTTCGTGGCATCGACCCCGCTGCCAAACGAACGATGTATAGGTCAGACCTATATAAGTCTGCATATGACAACATCGGTGTCATTGTCAAGGTTTAGTCTCCAAATGCCAATCCTTGTACAGCGTGGACTTCATATCTTTAAATTGCTGAACAGATCATATCAAAGTGGCTCAGTTCTTATCGCGAAGATCACAATAGATAGATAGGCATGCTCGCCGGTTCGCATGAATTTTTCAGGCTATTTGAAAACGCCAAGACACTGATGCCGATATAAGCTTTTTTCCAGAAGTCGATCGCGATTGACAACGGTGGATACAATCGTCAACACAGCATAATTTGAGTGGCTGCCGCCGATAATTTCCGTTTTTTAATGATTTCGGATGTGATAAGTCCTTACCGAAATGACAAGCGCAAAGCTACATAAAAATGGCGATAGGCTGCCTAACCGGATACCGTTTCGAATCATTCTTCCATTGTCGCTCACCGTAATTCTGTTCAGCATGACGATATTTTTGCTGCTGCCCCTTATCGAGGAAAAACTGATGGAAGGCAAACGGGAGACGATCCGGGAACTGACCGAGTCCTCGTGGAGCATTCTCGCCGCTTATGCGCAAAAGGAAAAAGACGGTCTGCTGACCCGGGCGCAGGCCCAGACTGCGGCCGTCGACAATCTGCGCCGCCTGAGATACGGGCCGGAGCTTAAAGACTATTTCTGGATCAACGACATGCACCCCCGGGCCATCATGCATCCCTACCGGCCGGATCTGGAAGGTAAAGACATCTCCGATTTCAGCGATCCCAACGGCAAGCGCCTGTTCGTGGAATTCGTCAAAGTGGTCCGGGCCCAAAAAGCGGGCTACGTGAATTATGAATGGCAGTGGAAAGACGATCCCGACCGCATCGTTCCCAAGATATCCTATGTGAAGGGTTTTGAGCCCTGGGACTGGATTGTGGGGACCGGGATCTATGTTGAAGACGTCCGCGCTGAAATCGCTGCCATCACCCGCAAGTTGACCCTGATATGCCTGGGGATCCTGGCTGTCATCCTGGTCCTGTCGGTGTACATCGTCCGGCGCGGTATGATTGTCGAAGTCGAAAAAAAGCAGGCTGAAGAAAAGGCCCGCATGCGGCAGGAACAGCTGTTCAGGGCTTCCAAGATGGTCTCTCTGGGCACCCTGGTATCGGGTGTGGCCCATGAGATCAACAACCCGGTCACCTCCGCGCTCCTGAATACCCAGTCCCTGCGAAAAGTATGGGAGGGGGTCCTGCCGGTTCTCGACCAACGCACCGGCACAGACGGGGATTTCAAAGTGGGAGCGATGACCTACAATGAAATTCGACAGCGAATGCCGATGCTTTTGAACCACATCGAGGACGGCACGCGCCGGGTCCGCGACATTGTCACCGACCTGAGAGATTTCGCGAGGGAAACCCCTGCGGAGCGCTCCGACGACATCAATGTGAATGCGGTTGTCGCCAAAGCCGTCGGGCTGGTGTCCAACCTGATCAAAAAATCCACCAATGATTTTACAGTGGATTACATGCCGGATCCGCCTGTATTTAAAGGCAGCGCCCAACGGATCGAACAGGTGGTCATCAATCTGGTGATGAACGCCTGTCAGGCCCTGAAAGACAGTGATGGGGCCGTGCGGGTGCGCACCGGCCTGGATCCGGGTAACGCCCATGTGGTGGTGGAAGTTGAAGACGAAGGCGTCGGCATGTCACCCGAGGTCCTGCAGCAGGTCAAGGATCCTTTCTACACAACCAAACGGGATGACGGCGGTACGGGTTTGGGTCTTGCCATCTCGGATCGGATCGTCCGTGACCACGAGGGAAAACTGGAGTTCAGCTCCAGGCCGGGAAAGGGAACCCACGTGCGGGTTTATTTTCCAATAATGATGAATCCGTAAAAAGTCAAATTGGCTCGCTGCGGTGTCCCCTTTAGGGGATTTCAATTCCGGCGGCTAAATTCCAATGAACGCGTCGCAAGCTGCTCAATCAGCTTGTCCGCCTCAGGCGGATTAACGCCGCCGGAGTCGAAACCCATTTCCCGAAAGGGGCAAGGTCGCTTCCCAATCCGACTTTTTACGAGACTGTCAATAAACAACGTTGAAGGCAGACTTAAGGGGAGGGACGGATGAGCGTTTCGGAACCATTGCACCCGCGGCAGCCCATTGTGGTTGTGGACGATGAAGAGGCGATTTTGCTGGCCATCGACACCACCCTGCGAATGGCAGGCATGAACAATATCATCACATGTGGTGACAGCCGACGGGTACTCGACCTGGTATCCGAACAGCCCATCGAGCTGATGCTGCTGGATCTGAACATGCCCCATATTACCGGGGAGCGGCTGCTCGATGCTGTAAACCGGGACCATCCGGATATTCCGGTCGTCATCGTCACTGGAGCCGTGGATGTCGAAACCGCGGTACGCTGCATCAAGGCCGGTGCCTTCGACTATGTGGTCAAACCGGTCGAGGAGGAACGGCTTCTGACCGCCGTAAGCCGTGCGATTTCTTTTCAGGACCTGAAAAGAGAAAATCTCGCCTTGAAACAGCATATCCTGGCGGACACCCTGGAGAAACCCGAAGCTTTCGGCGAAATTGTCACCAACAACCACAAAATGCTCCTGATATTTCAATATATCGAATCGATCGCCCAGACCTCGCAACCGGTATTGATCCGCGGGGAGACCGGCGTGGGCAAGGAGCTGATTGCACGGACCCTCCACAGCCTGAGCGGACTGCCGGGCAATTTCGTGGCCGTCAACGCGGCCGGTCTAGATGACAACGTCTTTTCCGACACACTTTTCGGGCATGTAAAGGGCGCCTACACCGGTGCCAACCGGACCCGAAACGGATTGATCGAACAGGCCGCCGGCGGAACCCTTTTTCTGGACGAAATCGGAGACCTGAACCATGCATCCCAGGTGAAGCTGCTGCGTCTCCTCCAGGAAGGGGAATATTTTCCCCTGGGCCGGGACCGGCCGCGCAAATCGGACGCCCGTATCGTGGCCGCCACCAACCGGAATCTTTCCCGGCTGCTCGAAACCGGTGAATTTCGCAAGGATCTCAACTACCGCCTGCGTACCCACCGGATTTATATTCCACCGCTGCGCGAGCGCCTGGACGACATTCCACTGTTGGTGGAACATTTTCTGGCGGATGCCGCGCAAAGTTTAGGAAAGAAAAAACCGACCCCCTCCCCCGAACTGTTCACCCTGTTGAAAAATTATTCATTTCCCGGCAACATCCGCGAACTGCAGTCGATGATCATCGATGCCGTCAGCCGCCACAAAACCGGCGTCCTGGCCCTTCAGGCCTTCCGTGCGCACATCGACAGGAGCCAGCCGAACAAAACCGTTACAGGCGGACAGCCGACCGATGGCAAGCGCGGGACCCCCAAGATCGCTTTTGCGGCACAGGAGCTTCCCACCATCAAGGAGGCCACGGATTTACTGGTCCGCGAGGCATTGCAGCGGGCGGATGGGAACCAGTCCATCGCAGCAGGCATGCTGGGAATCTCCCAGCAGGCCCTCAGCAAGCGCCTGAAGAAAGCGCGTAAAGGTAAAGGGTAAAGATTCGAGTTCGGATGGTGCGGGTTTGGTCCATCCTGCAGAGGTGATGTGGATGTTTACTTTAGCCGACGGTTTTCAGGTGTCAGGTGCCGGGTTTCAGGTTTCAGGTGTTCCGCCGAAGGCGGATCAGGTGTCAGGGGCGTGGTACATAGTTAAAGCTTAGTTATAAGATCTATATTGCTCGTGTGAAACTTCATTAAATATCTCGCAGAGCCCGCAGAGCGCACAGCGCTTTTTTTATTTTTCTCTGAGAACTCTGCGGACTCTGTGAGAGATAAATGGACTTAAGTTTCTTTTCCGATCAGACTGGAAGCTTGCGGCCAGCGGCTGCCGCTTATATGAAACTACATTCAGTTAAACAGCGAACCGCAGAACCGCAGAATACCTTGAATCCAAAATCCGCATTCCAAAATCTAAATACATCAATAGTCCCTGGCGTCCCGCTTTATTGCCCCAAACGGAATGATATTTTTAATGTCACTATAGCCCGCCCCAACCCAAACCCCCACAACTTTGGTTGTATTCACAACCAGGGTTGTACCCGTAGAATTTTTACCTCTATTTGGCCTTTTCTCCGCGCCGGCCGTACTATTCACAACTTTAGTTGTAGGACGTCTATGCCGGTGATTCATTGTCGCCCAAGAGTTAAATTTCATTAATTCAAGTAGTTATATCGGATGGGCGTTCCTGGCACATTCCTTGCGGAAGGAAAATGCATCAATGCACCACTCGCCAATTCACGAAGTGGATTCATCAACTCAGCACAACCAATTTAACCGAGTTTAAACCACGCAAGGAGACAGCACATGACAGAAGAAGCCGTTGCCAGGGTCATCGACGATTTGCGGACACCGCTTACTTCGGTGTGGTCGCTGTCGGAGATCCTGCATGACTACCCGAACCTAAATGGCAAAAAACGACGGGAGTTCTTGGATATTATCATCCGGGAGGCCAAAAGGATGACCGGTATTATCAATGGAGCGGAGTCAAGGTTTCAGTCGGCGTCCGAAACCTGCGACCGTGCGCAACTCAACAATCTAAAAATCTGAAGAAAGGGAGAGCCGAGGATGAACGAGATTAAAAATAAAGGTTGGAGCGTCACCATGGCCGGGTTGGGGATCAATTTAGCACTGGGTATTTTGTATACCTGGAGTATTTTCAAACAGTCGATCAAGGAATCCATCCTTGCCGGCGACGGGCGCTTCAACTGGGATATTGCTTCACTCAACGATCCCTTTGCCGTGTGCTGCCTGATGTTCACCATCGCGATGGTCTTCGCCGGAAGGATTCAGGACAAACTCAGCCCGCGTATTACCGCTGTCATCGGAGGGGCGCTCACTGGCGCCGGTTTGATCCTGATTTCCCAGTCGACGTCACTGCTTGTCTGGATTCTGGGATTCGGTGTCCTCACCGGACTGGGGCTTGGATTCGGGTATGCTTCGGCCACACCTCCTGCCATTAAATGGTTTCCGGCCTCCAAAACCGGTATGATCGCAGGGACCGTCGTTGCGGGTTTCGGCCTGGCCTCCGTCTACATTGCACCGCTGTCGAACTACCTCATAGCCGAATATGGTCTCAGTCTCGCCATGCTTATTTTCGGTGTGGCCTTTCTCGGTGTGGTCTGCTTTCTGGCTAAATTTCTAGTGAACCCGCCGGAAGGCTACTGCCCGGAAAATGCCGGGACGACGAGCAGCAAATCCGCCCCCGCCAAGGCTCTGGATTTTTCTCCGGCGCAGATGCTGCAGACCGGCTCGTTTTATAAATTGTGGTTCATGTACTTCGTGGGCGCGGGGGCCGCGTTGATCATTATCGGCGGTGTCGCCGGCATGGCCAAAAAAAGCATGGGAGATCTGGCCTGGATCGTCGTCGCTCTGATGGCGGTGGGCAATGCCGGGGGGCGGATTGCGGCCGGGGCGGTTTCCGATAAAATCGGCCGGACCTGGACCCTTTTGATCATGATGGGTTTTCAGGCCGTGGTTATCTTCTCCCTGCTTTTCATCGGTGAAACCCAGGCCCTGCTGCTCGTGCTGGCCGCCACGCTGATCGGCTTCAACTACGGCACCAACCTGTCCCTGTTCCCTTCAGCCACCAAGGATTATTATGGTTTGAAAAATTTTGGTATGAACTACGGTCTGGTATTCTCGGCCTGGGGCGTCGGCGGTTTCGTGTTTCCGCGGGTGTCCCAGATGATCGTGGCCCAGACCGGCTCGCCCGAGGCAGCCTATATCATGTGCGCGGTTCTGCTGATGGCCAGTTCCCTGATAGCCCTCATGACCAGGGCCCCCGAAAGAGTTCCCGAGGGTGCTCCGGTTCTGGCGGGATCCAGGGCAAAACTGGCACTGGCGCGCAAACAGCCTGCAAGCGCCTATATCGGATCGCGGTATAAATAAAATTGCTTCCTTCCTGAGATCCCCTAGAAAAACGACTTCCGAAGCTGTCATTGGCTTCGGAAGTCATTTTTTGTCAGCCCGGCCTTTCCCTGCCTCGCTTGCGCAGGATATATCCCCTATTGAAGAACAGCCTCTTTTGGATTAGGGATCGTAAACTCACTTTGAATTCTAATGAATTACGGTATATGCATGTACACAAAGTATCAAGCCAATAATCGGACGCTATAAATTCGGTCGCTTAGCTTACAGTTTCCATCAGCTATATTCTACAAGTTCTTCTGTCAGGCAATCCGGCAAACGGACCATATTTATGACAATCGGAATAAAGGTTGACATTCGCGTTGACCGCATAATTGGTTTCGGTAGAGCGGCTGCCGGTCTTGCCTGCCCTTAAATCCCCTGCAAGCTATTCGACAGCGCATCAGAACATCGATATGGGATGGGATTTCCGGCCATTGTGGTCATGCCGCTTACTGCGGCTGATGCCGCATGGGACGGCACATGGAATGTGCAGGATGTCTAGCAATTGCGTCATGTCCGTAGTCGCCCAGTCAGGAGATCATCCAAGAAATCGATCGAAGGGTGCCGCCCCCCAACTGACGACACATGCATTCAGGCCGATACCGCGGGCCGTTTGCAAGTCGCAGAGGGAATCGCCGATCATGAGGGATCTGTCGGCCATATTTCCGATCTTTGCCACCACCTTCCAACCCATCTCCGGCGACGGTTTGGGTTTGCTGACTTCAGATTAAACGGTGTTGATTTTGTGCATTTGTGGTCTGGAAGGATCTGCCGCTATGATGATTACGTCTTAGTTCTGGGATTTTGAACGAACTATAGACCAAACGTGGGGTTTTGAGACCACTTCTAATTCATTGCGCATTCGGTTATAATTCGGCGGGCATCTGTCTGCACTGCCAACGCCCAGGATTCCCCTGCATTCAAGGCCTGCTCCACCGCTGACAGGCTTCGGTAGAATAGCTGCCAACCCTGCTGCTCCCGCTGATAAGCCTGTTCAAGCGCGCTGGGTCCGCCCTGTATAAAGCTTAACTCCTCCTGCAGCTGAGGAATGCCGGCAACCATGAACGCAACGGCTTCCTCGGATCTGTCTTCGTTAAAGAAAGCTGCCACCCTGAGAGAAAATCGCAATATGCTGACGGTTATCGGTATCATGGAAATAAAACAACCGCTAAAAGGGTCGGTAATTTCTTTGATGTCCCTGATATCCAAAGGCAGTGCCTCGGCATAGGCGGAGAACGTTAAAATCCTCAGATAGTCGCCGATTTGTTTGCCGGCGGCAGCCCGGGCGATCGCCTCCTGCGCGAAGCCCTCTTTATCGTGACGCATAATCAGCCCCGCGGCATGCACATAGCCCAGTCGATCCGGCCGGCCCAGGGTTGAAAGCAGATACGCCTGATCCTCCGCCCGCCCGATGAAGCTGGGTGTAAAGGGCTGGAAGCGCCTCAAGCTGTCGACCAAAATGCCGTTGGTGCCGCCGGTCACGTGAATGCGCTGGATGCAGGTTTTGCGCCCATCGGGCGCTCGCCCGGAACGGTAGTGGGTCATCATCTCGGCAACGGTCGACAGAGCCTGGGGCAGTTTACTATAAAAAATGTATTCGTCCGGCTCGAGGCGTACATCAGGAAAGGTCACATCCGGCGTGAATAGGCCGTTTTGAATATCCTTCTGGTTTACCAGGGCCCCGGCTATCATACCCAGCTCAATGGGTTGTCCTTCACTATCCCGGCCGGTGGCGCCCCAAAGCGGTGTTTGAAAATGCTCAAATGCCGAGGCGCCGGTTTGTTCGATCAACTCTTTTTGAGGAAATACCTGGTCCAGATCAATTTTGAAGGTTGCCTTTATTTCCGGATCAATCAGGACATTCCAGAGCGCGGCAATGGCCTTCAGAAAACTGTAGTGGCGGCCGTAGCGCCCATCCACCCCAAAAACAGAAAGCAATGCAACTGCATTTTCTACCGGGCAGCATCGTTCGATTATGGGAAGCAAAACCTGCTCGACCAGATCGTCTGTGTCGGCTTCGGTAAAGGCAAAGATGTTCAGATGATAAAGTTGATCGCTTGCAGCCAGAACCTGCTTGAGGTATTTCTTTGCCAGCGTTTGAAGCCGGCTGTGGGTGACGGATACCGACAAAACAAAGTTGACCCTGGAAGGACTTTCAGGTCTGCGCCGACGCTCAACGCCAACGGCCTGGTTGAAATTTTTTAAGCCGTAAAGGATTTCGTTGCTCTCGGGACTAACGCCAATGGGAATCGGATGATCATACCAAAAGCGCTGGGGATCCTGTGAAGCTTTATCAAGTTGGGTGATAACCTCCTGATCGAATGCTGAAAGATCGGCGTTCTCGAGCGGTGTCGTCAGCATGACATTGGCGGCAAAAAGTATCTGCCCGGCAGGATTTTGAATGGGATCAGGATTGAGCCCGCTGATGGTTACGGTTCGCTTTTTTCTGAGAGCTTCTGTACATGCGTCTTCATGGTCCCGAATGCCGACAGCTTCGGGGAAGAACACAGACCATATTTTTTCTGCAGTCGCATCCTGATCGGCAGGACGGCCGGCCAACAACGTCTCCAGCTGCTCAAGCCTTACCTTCAGCGCCGGATCTTTGCGGCAGCGCTGTTTTAATTCGGCGGCAATCAACTGGGTGACATTCAGATAAAAACCTGCCCATTGCCCCCACTTCTTCGAAGCTGAAAGTTTCTTTAACAAAGCCTGGGCCTGGAGGAATTCAGGGTGGTGTTCACCGGCCAGCACAATCAGGAAGGCTCCATTCAGATTTTGTGCTAAAAGGCGATCATCCGCATCTTTGGAGCGGCTGAATTGTTCAGAGGACAAAATGGGCGGCGCCTTGATCGTTTGGGATTGCATCAGATAGTCAATAACTGGTTTGAGTATGGACATTATTCGGCCTATAGTGAGGATAGAAATTAATGGCAACTGGGTGCGGAATTAAACCCATGACTACAAGTAGCAGGCAAAGGCTGACTCCGGGGTCAAAAAATGCTTTACCGATATAAACAGCCCTGGAACTGTTGAAAAACGTGACACGGGTCGGAACGGTCAAAGATCTGCCGGAACCCTATCAGCCCATTTTATCAGATCTGATCAGAGCGAAACCACACTTCGAAATTCTGTGGTTCGATATTCGATATGCTGCCGACTTTAGACCACGTCTTCAGCGTGATTCGCTGTTCAGTCCTCTTTTACCGCCCTGGGTGGGCTGACCAAGGCTTCGCCGTCCACCACTGTCTGGTTCTCCTGATTGACACAATAGGTTTTGAGACGAACGCGTTTCTTGTCGGCAATGATTTCCGCTACCTCGACAACGGCGGTGATCGAGTCCCCGAACTTGACCGGTGCCAGAAAACGAACTTCCTGCCCCATGTAAATCGTTCCGGGTCCCGGCAGCATGGTGCCGATGACGGTCGAAATAAAGCTGGCTGTCAACATGCCATGGGCGATACGGGACTTGAAAAACGTGCTTTTGGCGTAGTCCTCATTGACGTGCGCCGGATTCAGATCGCCCGTTATGCCGGCGAATAAATAGACATCCGACTCCGAAACCGTTTTGGAAAATCTGGCCGTATCCCCCACCTGTATTTCTTCAATCGTTTTACCAATCATTGCTATTCCTCCTGGTTCATTAGCGTGGTTGCCAAAATTCCTTACATGAAATTGCCGTTTTTTGTCAAATCACTGGATCGCGCTGATGCCAAGCATCGCTTAACAATTGTTATTATTGGAAAGACTTCAGAATGCAATAGCAGGACAAGCCTTCCCAGCTGCGACGGGATCGTCGATGCCGGGTTGACAAGGAATCTTTCTGATATAATATTATCATTTAGGAATGAATTCCAATTTAGGATTATACTTTGAAAGTGCCACAGAAAGATATCGAACAGCGCATGGCCCGATTCGAGGAAGTGTGCCGGAAATTCGGTGCCAAATTAACCCACCAACGCATGGAAATCTTCCGTGAAGTTGCTCAAACCGGCGACCACCCCGATGCAGAAAAAGTTTTTCATGGCGTGCGCAAGCGCATGCCGACCATATCAATGGATACGGTTTACCGAACACTTTGGTGGCTCACAGATCTGGGGCTGATCACCGTCCTTGGTCCTCCACGGGTGCGAGCCCGGTTCGATGCGAATCTCAGCCGCCATCATCATTTTGTATGCACCCGGTGTGGGCTGACCCGGGATTTTTTCAGCCTTGCTTTTGACAAATTAAAATTGCCGGATTCCATCCTGTCCATCGGGTACGCCGAAAAAACCCAGGTAGAAGTAAAAGGACTCTGTCTTAAGTGCGCTGCGGAAGAACATCCGGGCGCAAAGCAACAATGAAAGGAGATAACATTATGAATGATAACAGCAAGTGCCCGGTAACCGGGTCAACTGTCCGCGGTGGCACGTCGAACCGCGACTGGTGGCCGGACCAGTTAAACCTCAAGATTCTTCATCAGAACTCACACCTGATCAACCCGATGGGCAAGGCGTTCAACTATGCCGAGGAATTCAAGAAACTCAACCTGGAAGCCGTCAAGAAGGACCTCTACGCGCTGATGACCGACTCCCAGGACTGGTGGCCGGCCGACTACGGTCATTATGGGGGGCTTTTCATCCGGATGGCGTGGCACAGCGCCGGCACCTACCGCATCGGTGACGGCCGCGGGGGCGCAGGCTCCGGAACCCAGCGCTTTGCGCCCCTCAACAGCTGGCCCGACAACGTCAACCTCGACAAGGCCCGCCGTCTGCTCTGGCCGATCAAGCAGAAATACGGCCGCAAAATCTCCTGGGCCGACCTGATGATCCTGGCCGGCAACTGCGCCCTCGAATCGATGGGTTTCAAGACCTTCGGCTTTGCCGGCGGGCGTGAGGATGTTTGGGAGCCGGAAGCGGACATTTACTGGGGTGCCGAAGAAGAATGGCTGGCAACGAGCGAAAAGCCCAATAGCCGTTACTCCGGTGACCGCAATCTCGAAAACCCCCTGGCCGCTGTGCAAATGGGATTGATCTACGTGAACCCGGAAGGCCCTGACGGCAACCCGGATCCAGTGGCGTCGGGACGTGACGTCCGCACAACCTTCGGCCGCATGGCGATGAACGACGAGGAGACCGTCGCGCTCACAGCCGGTGGACACACCTTCGGCAAAGCCCATGGTGCGGGCGATGCTGCCCACGTCGGTCCGGAACCCGAAGCCGCCGGCATCGAAGAACAGGGCCTTGGCTGGAAGAGCAGCCACGGCAGTGGCAAGGGCGGCGATACGATTGGCAGCGGCATCGAGGGCGCCTGGAAGCCGAACCCGACCAAATGGGACATGGGCTATCTGAAGGTACTGTTCAAATACGAGTGGGAATTGGTCAAAAGCCCGGCAGGTGCCAACCAGTGGCTGGCCAAGGACGTGGACGAAGAGGACATGGTGGTTGACGCGCACGACCCGTCGAAGAAGCACCGGCCGATGATGACCACGGCGGACATGTCGATGCGCTTCGACCCGATCTACGAGCCGATCGCGCGGCGCTATCTGGAGAACCCCGAACAATTCGCAGACGCCTTCGCCCGGGCCTGGTTCAAGCTGACCCACCGCGACATGGGCCCCCGCTCGCGCTATCTCGGCCCGGAAGTTCCGGCGGAGGAACTGCTTTGGCAAGATCCCGTACCCGCAGTCGATCACGAGCTGATCGATGCCCAGGATATCGCGGGCCTCAAGGGCAGGATCCTTGCCGCGGGCCTTTCAATCCCCCAACTGGTTTCAACCGCCTGGGCGTCGGCATCCACTTTTCGCGGATCCGACAAGCGCGGCGGTGCCAACGGGGCGCGCATCCGCCTGGCGCCGCAAAAGGACTGGGAAGTCAACCAGCCGGCTCAATTGGCCAAAGTAATTGAAACCCTTGAAGGAATCCAGAGCGAGTTCAACAGCGCACAGTCCGACGGGAAAAAAGTCTCGCTCGCCGACCTGATTGTGTTGGGCGGATGCGCCGCTGTCGAGCAGGCCGCGAGGAATGCCGGCCATGATGTGAGCGTTGCCTTCGCGCCGGGACGCACCGATGCGTCCCAGGAGCAAACCGACGTGAAGTCGTTTGCCGTACTCGAACCGGCTGCAGACGGCTTCTGCAACTACCAGAAAGCAAAATACGCCGTAAAGGCGGAGGAACTGCTGGTCGACCGGGCGCAATTGCTGACGCTGACCGCCCCTGAGATGACGGTTCTCGTCGGCGGCATGCGGGTTTTGAATGCCAACTTCGGACCGTCCCGGCACGGCGTCTTCACCGATCGGCCGGAGACGCTCACCAATGACTTTTTCGTCAATCTGCTCGACATGAGTACGGAGTGGCAGGCGATTGCGGAAGACGAAGATGTCTTCGAAGGCCGTGACCGCGCAACGGGCGAACTAAAGTGGACCGGCACCCGTGTCGACCTCATCTTCGGCTCGAATTCCCAGCTGCGGGCCGTTGCGGAGGTCTATGGATGTGCGGACGCCCAGGAAAAGTTCCTGCACGACTTCGTGGCGGCATGGAACAAAGTCATGAATCTTGACCGTTTCGACCTTGCCTGATCCCGCGGGCCCGCCTTCCGGCAGGCAGCTGCATCAGCAAGGGCGTCACCGGACTCTTCGGCGAAACCATCCAGCAGGCTGGCCGTGTAAATAGGGGGGTAAGGCTTGAATTGTGAATGAGAGCGTCGAGTCGATCTATGGCGGTTGCTGAAAGAACGTTCCGTTCGCCCAATGTATCCGCGCGTATGCGAACGTTTTTTCTGCAACCGCCTGTACCACCCTTGCGGATTTCGGAGCATTTTGTTGAAAAGCGGCAAAATTCACAATTCAACCTTACACCCCCTAAGAGGCCGATCCCTGTGGTTGTGAATTGAGAAACCTGGGTTGCGTCCCAGGAATAACTGTCAATTAAACTGCGTTAATGTTTTGCCGTACACAAGCTCACCAAAATCCAGTAGGGGCGGGGTTCCCAGCAGAGCTGGGTGACCCATCGATCACAATGGTTGAAGGTGGGCCTTATCCCCTCCCGTAGCCGCAATCGCGCTGGTTTGCTGGCGGGGATAAACCCCGCCACTACGAATAAAAAATCGTCGTCAAAGCGCAATTTGACCATAAGGTAATAGAAGTCATTTCTGGGACGCAACACTAGGAACTACCCTGCCATTTCCAGGCACCATTCTCCTTGACCATATGCAGGTCGTCCGGCAGACGAAGTTCACCCAGGGCGCTGCCCTCGATGTAACCTTGTACCCGGTAGGCGCCGCCATTTTTTTGCAGGCCGGTTACATGCAGCCTTACCCCGGAACGTCCCTACAGAAAGGGTTGCAGGCGGGCCGCCAGCAGTTCTCTGCCGCCACCGGCCAGTTGGAAAGCCTGGGCAAAACAATTGTTTCCATCGTTTCCGAACAACGATGATTCCCCCACCAGGGGCCCGGAACAGTCATTCACAAACCGCAGCTGCTCCTCACTGAGCTCGGCATCAAAATAGTCATCCCGATCCAGCAGGGCGGTCTTTTGCGGCAATCCGAGCCATCTCCACCGGCCTTTCAGTTTAATTAGATTCTCCAAGGGGAACACCCCTTGGGAGCCTGCATAAGTCCGGTAATGAAATTTCAAACGGCCCCGCAGATAGGCTCTGTGATTTTCGATCCGTATGCGCGTAACGTGAACATACTCCAGATGGGGTGCAATCCCGCCAAACATCAGTCGCGAAGGGGAGGTAAAAACATCCCTGCTGTGATCGTATGCACGGGCATAATGCTTACCGATACGGCGTGAATCCTTGGTGAGGACGTCCTGTGCAAATTGATGGAAAAAATCCAGTATGTCCTGCGGCACTGGGGTGGAGAAAACATAATTGGGCGCAAATCTGTCGGTGTATCTTTCCGACTCGATTTCCGACCCCGGCGCCGGCCCGCGCGCCCTGACCGCCGGCTCGGAGGTCTCCAGCACAGCCTCGACGATCAGCCGCAGCAGGCGGTCATGCCCATTATCCTGTGAGAGCGCGAACCGGCTCGTTGATGTCGTTACCACGACTATCTGCAGACCCGGAACCAGAACCAGATATTGCCCCCCGTCACCGCGCACCATCAAGCTCTCGTGTCCGCTGATCGTGGTCTTAACCCAGCTGCCCCCCGGTGCCTCATCCAATTCAGCGTAAGGCGCCTTGAAAAATAAGCCGCGAACCCATTTTTTGGACACGATCCGCCGACCTTCCCAAATCCCTTCCCGGGCCAGAAGGTAGCCGATCTTGGCTAGATCCAGTGCCTTGAGCTGAAATCCCACCATGGGATCGTGCGGCAGGCTGTCGCCCCCGCCTGTGTAGGTCGTAATTCCCAGCGGTTGGAACAGATGGCGGTCGGCAAACTCAAACACGCTCTGGCCCGAAACCTGTTCAATCACACGGCTCAGCAGATAGGCCGCGGCAAAGTTCAGCGCCGGTTGGATCTTGGCCTGCTGCCGGGAAACAACTTGCAGACTGAGCCCTACCCTGTCCGCGGCATAAAACAAATCCCAGTAATCCGGGTTTTCAGCACCCCACAGCAGCGCTGCCTGTGCCCTTAGCAGGCGGTCCAGGGTCAGCGGCGCCGGATCAACGGCGGGGGGCGGCGTCAGGTGGGCGGCGAAAAAAGCGGACAGGGGCTGCTCCGGTCCGCGGATCAATTGACGATCGATGGCGATACCGATCAACACCTGGAGGAGCGGAAGATTCAGGGAGTGCAGGAAATCCGTTGCCTTCGGACCACCGAGCCAGTAGTATTTTTCGACGACCGTTTTGCCGCTGCGGAGCAGCAGCAGGCTGCGAGCGGTTGGCAGCCGCGTGTCGACGTAATCGAGCGCCTTGTTTAAACGACCCCGGTCGACATGCTGAGTTTCAGGTTCCGCCGGATTCCACTGCTTCTTATCGAGGTAAAATGTTTTTTGAGCGTAAAAGGCAATGGCAAAATACACGCCGCCGCCGATGGCGGCAACACAGGCCAGATAAAGGGCGGCATACTTGAAGATGCGTTTGATAGATTTCATAGGTTCGGCGCCCTCGGAGCATTAAATCGTTTCAGGGTATCCAGCTGTTCAGCGCCACCCTTTAGGTATTTGGGAACCTTTCTTGGAAAAGCGGTATAGATAATCCGCAACAGGGCCGGGGCGAGCAATACATCGGCTAAAAAGGCCACAAGCAGGGCAATCCCCAGCACCAACCCGAAATCAGAGATCACTTTCAGGTCACTGTACAGTCGCATCCAAAAACTGAATACCAGGATCAGCGTTGTCGCCAGCAAGGCGCGGCCGGCCGATCCTAAAGTCTCGCTCACGGCAAATCCGATATCGCCGGATTTCAGGTAGTACCTGCGGAAGTTATGAAAAAAATGGATGGTGTCGTCCACAGCCAATCCAACGGCGATGCTGCCGCCGATCAAGTTGTAGGTATTGAGCGGAATGTCCAGGTATCCCATAACGCCCAAAGCAACGACAATCGGCAACAGATTGGGAATCATGGCCAATAGACCCAGGCGCACATCGCCGACGACCAGGATCATCAAAACCGTAATCAGCAAAAAACCCGTGCTGTAACCGACGGACAGGCTGGTCATCATCGCATCGATGATGCCGGAATTGATGGCGACGGCACCGGTTACCGCCACCTTGACACTCGCGTCGAACAAAGCGGCGGCATATTCCCGCACCCGTGCAATGAAATCGACATCGCGAGCGGCATCCCGCCAGTACATCATAGCGGTCAAGCGGCCTGTTTGCATGTCGGCATCCGTGTATTTTCGCAGCGCCTCGGGGACCAGGCGATCGATGTACTCGAATCTGTCAGCCAGGGCGGGCGCCTGCTCGGGAAGCGGGCAGCGACCCTTTTTATCTTCCCTTGCCGCACAGGAGACCTCCTTGATGAGATCGACGAGGGATCGGGTGCTGCCGACATATGCGCGCCCCTGAATATCAGTCTCCGATCTCAGCTGCATATCCAACTGCTCGATCCCTTTGAGAACGTCGCGGTCGACGATTCCCCTTTCACGCTGTGTATCGATCATGATTTCCAGTGCCCGGAATCCGCCGGTGCGAGCTTCAATCAATCGGACCTGCTGCAGGAAATCGGATTCTTCACTGAAATAATGCAGCTGGTTGTGGGAAAATTGAAGCCGGTGGATGCCGCCCCCCACCACAACAGCGCTCGCCAGAAACAGCATCGCAACGAGATAGGGACGAGAAACCCCAAGGCGACCCAGCGCCAGCAGGATTCGATTGAAAACGGAGGCCTCATATTTGGCCTCACCGCCTTCGGCCCCCTCAACGACCTGCAATATGGAAAGAAATGCCGGCATGGTGGCGAGCGTAAACGCCAGGGTGGAAAGAATTCCAACTATCGTGAAGTTCACCAAATCCGCGATCGGCGCGATATGAGAAAATGAAAAGGTCAGCAAGCCCGCCACCGTTGTAAAACTGGTCATGGTGATCGGGAAACCGGAATGTTTCATAGTGGCGACAAGGCCTCGGTACCTGCCGACCCGTTTTTGGTACTTGTAATAAACCACCAGGAAATGAATCGGGGCCGTCAGCCCGATGGACAACAGGATGGAGGGCAGCATGGTCGAGGTCAGACTGAGGCGAACCGAGAGTACGGCCATCAATGCCAAGGCCATCGTCAGGCCCAAAATTGCCGTCACCTGGGGCAGGAATCCGCCCGTGCCCCGACCAAACACGAAGGGCATGATCAATATCGGTACGATGAGAATGGCGATACACATCTTCTTCATATTGGAGCGCACCATCGGCTCGATATGATACTGATAAACCGGTGTTCCGCTGAAGGCAATGCTGAAGTTCCGGGACTGGTATTGCTTAATGACAGCCTCAACGATGCCGATGACGGCGATATTCTCTATCTGCGATATGGACTGCCGTTCACCTGGGGCCGGGTGCCCGTCGGCACCGTTGACGCGCCGGGCATAGGCCCGCAATCGCAGGCCATCGGGCGACAACGCCGAAAGCGCCTGGGTTTTGATAACGACGATGGCATGCTTGCCATCCGGGGTAAAATACCGATTCCGGTATCCTGGATAGGTATGGCCCCGTTGTCTGTACTGCAGCGCTTCCTGCTCTGTCGACGGCGGGCTGTCGAGAAAGCCGCTGACACGCACACCGCCGTCAACGGGCTCGATATAGGGCGCCGTGGCCAGCGAGCGCACCTCTTTCAACAGCGGTACTGAATTTTCCAGATCCGCGTGAAACTGCCTGAGCGTGGTGAGGAATTCAAGGCTGAAGATATTGTCGGCGGAGATCAGCAGCACGATTTCTTCGTCACGTCCGAATTGACCGCGAAACCGCTGGTAATCGGTAAGTCTCTGATCGTGCCGCCGAAACATGCTTTCGACCGATGTGGCGATGCTGAGTTTGGGGATCTGCGCGGCAGCCAATCCAACCAGCACAACCGTCGTCAGCAAAATAGCCCAGCGGTAGCGAATGACACTGATACCCAGATACTGAAATCCCTTTTCTATTCTGCTCTTGTAATCATACATCGGCGCCACTCGCTTCGGGCCGACCGGTATTCGGTCGGGTTTATTCCTATGTTTTGTATTATTTGATGTAGATATTATATAAATGTACTTTTTTCAAGTACATTTGTACTAAAAAGTAAAAAACTTGACAGCACACTGCAACATAGATTAATGCATGCCACTGTAAACATTTCAAATGACTGGGCTTTTTTGTCCGAAAAATGGAAATTGGCAACGACATCTATCGGCATACAATCCACTACGCCTTTCACCTGCTGGTGCCGTTCGGATTGGCCAAGCTGTTCTGGAAAAAGAACTGGTGGAAGGCAGGCATTCTTATGGTGGCCACAATGGTCATCGATTTGGATCATCTGCTGGCGGACCCTATTTTTGATCCCAACCGTTGCGGGATCGGTTTTCATCCCCTCCATACGCTTTGGGCGGGGACAGTCTACGGGGGTCTTCTGGCAGTCCCCTCATGGAAGATACGCGCCGTGGCACTAGGATGTTTATGGCACCTGGGCACAGACGCCATTGACTGCGTACTGGGCGGGTTGCTTTAAGGGCAAAATTCGTGCTATCAACGCAAAATTGGGAATCAAAAATTAAAGGACATAACCATGAATTCAGTTTCCAGCTCGGAGCTGACTGAAAAGATTGTTGCCAAAGCCAAATCGTTGGGTGCGGCCATTGCCGGGGTGGCAGACGTCGAAGCTTTGAAAACGTCGCCTTCCCACCGGATCTTTACCAGCATCGGTATGGACCTCAAAGGGAACTGGCGAGACAAAAAAGGCGCTGTTTTGCCCGGCGAGATGAATTGGCCGGCAGATGCAGTATCTATAGCAGTGATCGGGGTTGAACACCGCGCGCAGGAACCGGAGCTTGACTGGTGGGACGGCAAAGGAACGCCCGGCAATCGTATCCTCATAGAGATCAATACCAGGCTATCCGAATGGATTGAGACTTCATTTTCCGTCAAAACGTATAGGCTGCCGTATATGATCGAAAAAGGTGGTATCTTTTTGAAAGATGCGGCCGTGTTGGCCGGGTTGGGATGTATCGGCAAGAACAATCTGGTGCTAACGCCTGCACACGGGCCGCGTATCCGTTTCCGGGCGCTTTTGCTAAACCGCAAGGCGGAAACAACCGGTCCGCTTGAATTCAATCCCTGCGCAGGCTGCGAGCAACCCTGCCGCCGGGCCTGCCCCATAAAAGCCTTTCAAAAAACCGTCTATTCGGCCGACGCGCTGGGCCAACGCGTGCTGCCCGGGATCAACGGGTCCTATGACCGCGTGACCTGCAACGTAAAAATGGAAAACGATATCAAGGCAGCCGTTATGGCGGTACCGGCGGGAGAGGAAGAACATCGGGAAGTCCGACTGGCCATCGATAAATTCGAAGACGGTGTCAGGGTGAAACCAAAAAGCGATCAAGATCCATATTATTGCGTCAAGTATTGCAGGGCATGTGAGCTGGCTTGTCCGGTAGGGCAGCTGCGGCGGTCACCAGGTACAGCTTAATTCAGGGCTTAGCGTATTTTGTAGTACCGATCCGAAAATCGCCAATCGGACCTATTTTTCAATGACATTTATCGGTTTCTTATTGTTGAAAACCGCCCATACATTTTCAGCCGCTCTAAGCTGCATTTCTCGATGAGAGCTGTGCGTCATGGCCGCCATGTGGGGTGTCGCAATAACATTGTCAAGGGAATACAACGGCTTATCATAATCGGGCGGCTCTACAGGAAACACATCGGTGCAGTACCCCCCGATTTTATGATCCCTCAAAAATTCATACAGGCTGTCTTCGTCAACCACCGCAGCCCGGCCGACATTTAAAATCCACGTATCCGATTGCATTAATTCAAAATGGCGTTTATTTAGCAGATGGAAAGTCGAATCTGTTAAAGGCACGTGCAATGATATTATGTGAGCTCTTTGGCTGAGTTCCTCTAATGTCGCAACAATCTCCACCCTAAACTTGCTGATCAGCGCCTCTCTTCTTTGCGAGTCGACATAAGGATCGTAGCCAAGAATTTTGCAGTTAAAAGAGGATAGCAGCGCAGCCACGCTTCCCCCGGCATTTCCAAGCGCGACGATGCCGACGGTGCTTCCCTGCAACTCTCTGCCGCTAAACCGGTCGCCCTCATCCCAGCCTTTGTTTCGGCACAACAGGGCGCCTTTAAAACAATGCCGAATGGCGGTTAACATCATCCCGACTGTGTACTCGGCCACAGCTACAGAGTTGGCGCCGGGGGTGTTGGTGATAATAAGCCCTTTTTCAGCGGCGGCTTTAAGATCGATGTTGTCATAACCGATTCCGGTTACGGCAATGGTTTTTAATTTTTCACCGGCATGGGATAATAATTCCCTGGAAATTCTGGTCTTGCTCCATGTCAGGATGGCGTCGGCGTCTTCAACCAACCTCACCAATTCATCAAATTCATAGGTTTTTGGTATTTTAACCTCTGCAAAGGTCAACATATACCTCATTACATCAGGAAATATTTCCCCGGGTTGATCGAGTATGATGGTGGGTTTCTCGGACATGATAAAACGCATCTCCCCCGCATGAGACGGCTCATATTACTTGTGGCGTTCTTCTCTTTTTTTCCAGGCCAAACCGGATATCACCTCTAGAACGGCACAGGCACCCAATTGAATGGTGACCTCGGCAACGTCGGCTCTGGGTGCGACTTCCATAACGTCAAATCCCACCAAATTAGTTCTCATCGCCACCTCCCGCAGGATGTAAAACAGCTCGGTGGCATTTAGTCCCCCGGGATTGTTGCATTGGGTTCCAGGGGCATAAATACCTTCGGCAACGTCTATATCGAGGGTCATATAGATCATGTCCGTGCCATCCTGAGCCAATTCGAGGGCTTTGCTGACGGCATTTCTGATGCCGTCAAATTTAATCTCCTGCGCTTTTATCATGGGAAAGCCTAATTTTTTCTGGTTTTCCCATCCCGTCTTGCCGAGCTGAAAGCCCCGGGACCCCATATGCACCACATTTTGGGCTTTCAGTTGATCGGGGAATTCCGACATTAGATGCCACAAGGGCGTTCCGCAATGATGAATATCACCGTGATAATCCTCCATGGTATCGAGATGGTTATCAAGCCATATCAGCCCGATCCTTTTGTCAGGATAACGGTTTACAACCGATTTGATCGTTCTGTAGGTGATGGAATGATCACCCCCCAGGGTGATCGGAAACTTATTGTCTTCCAGAATAGTGGTCATAACCCGATCAACGTTTTTAAAGGTGAACTCATAGTCGTACCACAGCATGTCGACGTTTCCGATGTCGGCTGTTTTAACATAATCGGTAAAACACAAATCCAACTCCGAGCTCCAGTTTCGAAAGAAGCTAAGTGCCCGTCGTATCCCGATCGGTCCCTCGTTGGTGCCGACGTGGCGTTGGGTTCCGGCATCAAATGGAACGCCGTAAATAATCACATCCGCTTCCTCCGGCGTTACCAGATACTGCAGAAAATTTTTATGCCTTTCGTCATAAGAAACGCTGTTGGATGAGATCATTATGCTGTTGAGTTGTTTCCAGTCGCCCATCTGCTTTCTCCTTGCCGGTCTTGTTACCAGCCTTTTGCCCTCAGATTTCCGTCATCATCGAAATCAAAAGGCGCATATTCGGTTTGCCCCGCAACCTCTTTTTTCAAATGAGACTCACAAGCCTCTGAAATATATATCTCTTCCAGATCACGGGTATTTTTAATCCTGACAATTTTCAATTCTGCAACAGGACAAGGCCGAATGGTTGCCACAGCCGATAGAATGGCGTCGCGATCGTTGCCGCAGGCAATCGGGATTTTGGCTTCCTCCGGGCAGCAGCCGGCGATGCAGTTGACCGCGGTGGCCGCTTTATCTATTTTTTCAACCAGGCGCTGGGTTGTAAAATCAGCTTGTCCAATACCGATAGCATTGCCTTTGCTGGCCGCGGTCAAGTCCCTGATAAATATTCGAGTAACCTTGGGGTGCTCGCGCTGCATGGCAAAGATGCCGGGGACCCGCCCTGTTACGATGGGATCCAAACCTGCGCCGCTGATTTCTTTGCCGATCTCGTCCACAATCAGCAGGTCAACCTCATCCAGCGGCAGTCCGGGCATATTCTCTTTGGCCTGCTTTAAGAGTTCAATTTCAGTTCTCTCGATATCCTGGGGTTGAATCAGGCGTAAAGCTGATATCTGATGTTCAACATTTTCAACTATCCCCACTCCAAACAGAACCGGTGCTTTATCAATCAATGCCCGGCCGACACGGCTGACAACTTCGTACATATCCATCTCGATAGCCGAACGGTGGCAGTATTCAGCACCGACTCGATTTCCCAGGCCGACAGCGAGCATCTTGATCAGGCCACTTTCAGTCGGGCCGACGAAATCAGTGTGGGCCTTGATACGATTGATGACAACGATCCCATCGGCTTCATAAGCAAGTTTATCAAAATATAAGGAAATACCCTCCTGCCGGCCTAAACAAACAACATCCATGGACACCCGGATAGGCGCGCCAACTCCGGTTTCATTGATGCCAAGCCCGGCAAGGATCTTTGCTTGGCCCTCGGCACATCCGCCACCATGAGACCCCATAGCAGAAGTAATAAAGGGTTTAAGACCGATTTGCTTTAACCTGGCGACAACCGTGCGGACAATCTCGGCAAGATCGACAATACCCCGACTGCCGACACAGACGGCGATGGTCGATCCTCCAGGCAGATTTAACTGTCGTCTGACCACCGGCCACTGTTCATCAATTTGTGCTTTTATATCTGCCTTTGCTGCAGCGTTAAAATGCTGGCGGACCAGCCGCATGCGCGGCAGTTTTATCGCTTGATTATCGCTATTTGGCATAAATCTAGCCGGCATCCTGCTTTAATAATTTTCACTGATAACCTTATAAGGAACCAGTGAGTCTTTCGATCCCTGCCACGTCCGGCCGGGGTATGCGCCCGGGCCAGCCGTAACCAATCAGTACGGGACTCCGTACAGGCCCCCTATCCCCTGCGCCGGATCCAATCGAGGCGGGATAGCTGCCGTACCCAAGTGGCTCAATCACATCGTTACGGCCGGCCCGGGCGCATACCCCGGCCGGACAGCGCGTCAGACGGTGAAGGCCGGATAAACGATAGCTAAGACAATGGTAGAGGAACTCCCCGACCCCTCAATTCTATAACGGGCTGTTGCCCAAATCGAATTTTACTTACTGACACCGGCTCACCTTGTGCGCCTAATTTCTGGTTTTTTTTCTTCAAGATTTTTACAAACGCACAAATAGCAATTGATTACACCGACTACT